>Ga0307490_1000008_pt1 | contig 232942 bp, 225 predicted proteins | sample SI3UmetaG_FD_202118 | JGI IMG/M metagenome (GOLD analysis project Ga0307490, IMG submission 202118) | Sea-ice brine microbial communities from Beaufort Sea near Barrow, Alaska, United States - SI3U | ecosystem: Environmental > Aquatic > Marine > Coastal | place: USA: Alaska | collected 2017-05-06
CCGACCGAAGCGATTACACGAGCCGCAGCGTCGAAGAGAAGCACACCGGCAATCGTGGCGGTAATCGGATTAGGCATTTCCTCAGTGTCCTTGTTGAGGACACGTGAGCACAGTGAGGACGCCGCTCAAGAAACTTTGCCGCTCCTGAGGACACAAATTTAAGAGGCTCCAAAGGCTACCCCTGCAAAACAAGGAGTTCCACGACCCAGGAGCAGCAGCGGCGAAATGGCACGGGTGTTGCTGATGTCTGGATAGCAGCAACGCCCATGAAGGCAGTTCTCGAATGCTGCATTGCGAGATAGGATGAAACCGTACTTAACTCTCCATCACCCTGCGAGCGCGCAGCGCTACTACAGCGAACGGATGTGGCGCGAAGACACCTTCTACAGTCTGCTCACCAGTCATGCGACCGAGCGGCCTGATGCCGTGGCGCTGCAGGATGCTCGCCAAACGCTGACGTGGGGTGAGCTCAAGCGTTGGACGGACGGTGTCGCGGCAGATCTGCGCGAATACGGGCTGGTCGGCAGCGACCGCGTGATGATGTGGTTGTCCAACCGCATCGAGGCGGTCGTCATGTTCCTCGCCTGCGCGCGTGAAGGGATCGCCTGCAACCCCTCGGTCCACAAGACCTACACATGCGCCGAGGTCGGCGACCTTCTCAACACGCTGTCGGCGCGGGCGCTTCTGACTGAAGACGGTTGGGGGACCGACCGTGCGACCGTCGACTACGGCTGGTTTCTATCCGGAGATCTTGGCGTCATGGACGCCAAAGGCAATCTCCGCATCGAGGGGCGCCTCAAGGACCTGATAATCCGGGGCGGCCACAACATCTATCCGTCGCACTGGCTTCTTTCTTACTTATCGCGGCCATGCGGACAGCCAACGTGCGTGGCACACGCTTTGCTGACTACCAAAAAATAATGACTTCGGGAGGGTTACATGAAGAGTTGGTCGGCAATCGTTGGCGCTCTGATCCTAAGCTCGCTACCTATGGCTGTGTTGGCTGATACGTACCCGTCAAAGCCGATACGGTTGATTATCCCATTTGCTGCGGGTGGCCCGACAGACGCGCTTGGGCGAACGTTCGCTAAGGAACTCGGGGAAGTACTTGGACAAACAGTCGTCGTCGAGAACAGAACTGGCGCGGGCGGAAACATTGGAACGGACGCCGTCGCCAAGTCCCCTCCAGACGGCTACACGATCGGCTTCGGCACGAATGGACCGCTCGCAGGCAATGTCACGCTCTTCAAGTCGCTGCCTTATGATCCGACCACGGCATTCGCCCCAATCACCCGCATCGCGTTCGTATCGAACTTAATCGCAGTGCATCCTGCTCTGGGTGTGAAAACGTTGAGCGAACTGATTGAGTTGATTCGAAGAGAGCCCAACAAGCACAATTTCGCGCACGGAGGCTCAGGCACTACACAGCATCTCGGCGGAGAGCTGTTCAAATCGATGGCGCAGCTGCAGATGAGCGGTGTGGCTTATCGTGGCGAAGGGCCCGCGCTTAATGACGTTATTGCGGGTCATGTCCCGATCATCTTTTTGAGTCTTGCGACCGGCATCCCCATCGTGCAGTCGGGTCACCTCATCGCGCTGGCGGTGACTTCGAAGGATCGCATTCCGGCTCTCGCTAACATTCCGACGGTGGCTGAAGCTGCCCTGCCAGGGTATGTTGCAACAGCTTGGTACGCGCTGCTCGCGCCTGCCGGTACTCCACAGCAAATAGTTGAGAAGCTGAATGCCGCTTCTCGCAAGGCCATGGAGTCTCCTGGGACGAAGAAGCTTCTCGATCAAGCCGGAGCGATTACTGCCCCCACCACACCCGGCGAGCTTGGCGAGTTCATCAAGAGTGAAATCAGTCGTTGGAAGCCAATCATTGAGATGTCTGGCGCCAAAGTCGACTGACGAGCCGGTAGGACTTCTTGCGCGTCCAACCCCAAATGTGCTCGCACTCCCGAAACTAACGACGCTGGTACTTTTATTGCTCAGGCTTTCACAAAGAGAACTTGAAGCACCGTGTTGCATTGCGAGATAGGGATGAAACCGTACTTAACCCTCCATCACCCTGCGAGTGCGCAGCGCTACTACAGCGAGTTCGCGTGTCATGACGTACCGGCTCGCGTCCCTCATGGACAAGGGCGTCGCGCCGAATACGGCCGCGGCGGTGACGAAGATATTCGCCACCGAAAGCAATTCCAAGTGCGCCGATGCCGGCATCCAGATCATGGGCGGCGCGGGACTGATGATGAGTTCGGAAATGCAGATGTATTTCCGCGATTCCAGGGTCGGAACGATAGGCGGAGGCACCAGCGAAATCCTCCGCAACGTGATCGCCAAGTCAATGCTCTCATAGGAGGACGGACAATGCGTGGTATCTCTCGTCGAACCTCCCTAGCCGGAACAGGCGCGCTCGCGCACACGCCGCGCCAGCAATAGCAGCTTTGCGAACGCCGCTTCGAGCCCGCCGTCACCTTCGATCTTGCGGCCAATGTCGCGGATGACGCGGCCGAGATAGGTGCCCAGCTTCCTGAGGATCATACACAACTCCCACCGTATCGCCCTTGAAGGCGACAGCATGCGAAGGAAAAAATCCGCGCGCCCCTTGACCGACGTCGAAAACAGCGAAACGAATCCCGGTTGACCTCAACAACCAGGTAACCAAAAGCCCTTACCCCAGCTGTCCGTCAGTTAGCAAAATTGCTGTCCAATTTTTGCGAAATACGCAGGATGAAACATCTTCAACGTACCGCTGCTTGAGAAGCGATGAGAAGGGCTATTTGGGGCGTGCTGATAATTTCGGTGGTTAGCGCCTTCGGCGGCGTTGCCTCGGCGCAGGTGTCCGATGAGGTTGTGCGTCTGGGCGTACTTGACGATATGACCAGCCGCGTTTTAGACTAGCTGCGTCGGGCAAGGCTTCTAAGTGTGGTCAGGCTGATGGGCGCAAATTCTCCCCCCGGGGGACGATGGACAGGCCCCCGTCTTCGCGCGAGTGAAGACTGAGCGCGCTCTTGCTCACCACCCTCGACGAGACGGAGCACAGCATTGATGTACGCAAGTTCGTGCTGAGCCTGCTCGATCTTGGCTTGGTAGGCAGCAATCATGCCGCTGATCTCGGCGCGCTTTTGCTTGAACATTTGAATGATGAGCTGATCGGCCATGCTGCATTGAAGCCGAAATCAGCCGGCCGCGACCAGCCCCGAACTTGGTGCCGTTGCTCCATAATTCGAGCGATGGCGGCGTTACTACGACAACGTTACGCCGCGCTCCTCGCTCGGCTATCGGCCGCCGGCACCAGAAACGATCTTCCCGCCAGCATCTGGCCTGGCCTGTGCTTCGCTCCGGCCAGGCCAAATGCTGGCCGATCACGGCCGGACTCTAACATGAGCCGTGGTACCGCTCCGTGGGGCAGGCCAATCTAACGCCCGTGCGCGCCGTGGTATCCGAGCGAGGCCGATAGTTCGGCTGCGGTATCGGCGACGAGTTTTCCAAGTGCTCCATTTGGTTTCGCGTCGACGCGTGTTGAGCGACCAAACACTGTCAGGGCCATGATCAACTTGCCGGTGATATCGAACACCGGTGCACTTACGGCGCCGAAGCCGTCACCACCGCCGTCTGACAGGCAAGAATAACCGCGCTCCTTGATTTCACGCATCATTCCAGCCAGAGACGCCCGTTCTTTCGGTACGTTGAGACGGCCCGACCGTCGGTTCTGGTCCAACTCGCGCTCGATTGCGGTGGCCGTACGAACCGGGTCTTCGTAGGCACAAAACAAGAGCCCCGTCGCGGAATAGGTCAGCGGGCAGTGGTGCGACGGCGCCATGGTACTCGCCAGGTCATGCCGGGCCTCGACGACCTTGATCATCGTAGGGCCCTTTTCGCCCCAGACGGCTAGCGCCGCTGTCTCGCCGACCTGATCGACAAGTGTGTGCAGCGTCGCTTCAGCCACTTGCAACGGCTCGAAGCGACTGAACCCCTTGAGCCCAAGCTGGAAAGCTACAGGTCCGAGGTCGTATCGAGACGTCGCCGCATCCTGCCGCGCCAATCCGACGCGCATCAAACTGACGAGATATCGGTGCGCTTTGGCAGAGGGCATGCCTGCCCTCTGCGCCAGATCGGCCAATTTGAGCGGCCCATCGGCCTGGATCAGTGCGTGAATTAGATCGCCAGCAACCTCTACCGATTGGATGCCGAGTTGTGTCGGCTTGTCTGCGCCAGGCGCGTTTTCCGGCAGAGGTTCGGTTGAGCGGTCTACCATGAGTGTCCTTCACAGCGGCAAAGTTGCCTAATCCGACAGGCTTGACAGCCTGGCTCGCAGGAAGCATCATTACAGAATAGGAAGTTTATTACGAATTGTATAACTATCGAAGCTAGTACGAACAATACGAGACGTAACTGTGCGCAGCAACAGTTGATGCTAGGGGAGAGAGGCAGATGCACGACGGATCCATTTCTGGCCTGCTGGCCGGCGATGTCGCTGTCGTCACGGGGGCGGCGCAGGGCATTGGAGCCGCTATCGCCCGCGGACTTGCCACATCCGGAGCCTCAGTAATCGTCGTCGATCGATACGCCGAGGGTGCCTGCGCAACGGCCAACGCGATCAAGGCTGTGGGCGGACACGCCGAAGGGTATGGGCTCGATGTTGCGGACCGTGCTGCGTGCTTTGCTTTTGCAACCACTGCAAGGGAGGTGTTCGGTGATGTGGCTGTGCTGATCAATAATGCAGGGATCACGCGCCGCACCGCACCCGACGACCCTGAATTTCTCAACCACCTCGACGCGCAGATTGCCGTCAATCTGAACGGCACTGCCAACATGACGATAGCTCTGCTGCCGCAGCTGCGGCGCACCAAGGGACGCGTCGTCAATGTCGGCTCGATTGCTTCCTTCGTCGCCTATCGGAATTCGGCCAGCTACGCCGCCACCAAGGGCGCTGTCATTCAGCTGACCAAGGCGCTGGCGGCCGATCTGGCAGCGGACGGGGTACGCGTCAACGGGATTGCACCAGGTGTCATTGCCACGCCTATGACCGAAGGGACGCGCGCTAATCCCGAGGTGATGGCCCGGTTTCTGAATCATACGCCGATGGGGCGCGTAGGCGAGCCCGAAGAGCTCGTGGGGCCGACGCTATTTCTTGCCTCACGCATGTCCTCCTACGTGACCGGTGTCATGCTACCTGTCGAGGGTGGGTATCTTACTTCATGAACGCCACCACCATAACCGCTTGTATCTTGTATTATGGATGATCTGCCATGGTTGCCTCTTCCAAGCACGCGATTCCAAATGAAACCCAGCATTGCGATGTGTTGGTCGCCGGCTCCGGCGCAAGCGGCATGGTTGCCGCCATCGTTGCCGCGAAGAAGGGGCTGAAGGTTATCGTTGCCGAAAAGGAAGCGGTGTTCGGTGGCACAACAGCGTTATCGGGCGGCTATCTCTGGGTGCCGAACAATCCGGTGAGCATCGAAGCTGGGGTCAAGGACAGCAAGGACGCGGCGCTCGCGTATATGAAGCACGAATCGGGCAACCACTACGACGCTGCGAGGGTCGATGCATTTCTCGACGCAGGTCCCGAGATGGTTGCCTTCATGCATGCGTATACGCAGGTGCGGTTCGAAGCGGCTCCCGCATTCTCGGATTACCATCCGGATGCGCCGGGTGGCACGCCGGGCGGTCGCTCGATACTGACGCAACCTGTCAGTGCGACAATTCTCGGATCGGATATTGACAAGCTGCGACCGCCGCGGCCTGAGCTAACGCTCTATGGCCTCGCAATCGGCTCTGGTAAAGAGCTTTGGCACTTCTATCGCGCCACGCAGCGGCTGGAATCCTTCCTCTACGTCGCCAAACGTTTGGTCAAATTCGGGTTCGACCGCTCCGTGCGGGGCCGGTCGATGCTGTTGACCAACGGCAATGCGCTGGCCGCGCGACTGTTTCGGTCGGCGTGCGAACTCGGCGTGCCGATCTGGCTCGACAGCCCGGTGAGAACGCTCATCCGAAACGACAGAGGCCATGTCGTCGGTGCGGAAGTGCTGACACCAAAAGGCAGGCGCCGTGTGCTGGCGAACAAGGGCGTCGTACTGGCCTGTGGCGGCTTTCCGTTTGATTTTGCCAGGCGGCAGACCCTCTACAATCACTGCGCCGGTGAGAGCGAGCATTGGTCGGCGGCGAGTCCTGGAAACACTGGAGACGGCGTACGTCTGGGCGAGTCGGTTGGCGGCGAGGTCGTCAAGGATTATCCCAACGCGGGTGCCTGGGCTCCGACCAGCCTTGTGCCGCGCAAGGATGGTACCAAGGGCCCGTTCCCCCACTTCATCGACCGCGGCAAGCCGGGCGTCATCGCTGTCTCGCGAGCCGGACGCCGCTTCGTCAACGAAGCCAACAGCTATCATGATTTCGTGCAGGGCATGGAATGTGCGTGCCCTTCGGACCAACCGGCGGAGGCATTCCTGATCGCCGATCACCGCACCATCCGCAAATACGGTCTTGGCCATGTGAAACCGGCGCCGCTACCTCTTCAACCTTCGATCCGCTCCGGCTACCTGATGCGCGGCAACACTCTTGCCGAGCTTGCATCAGTGGCGGGCATTGAACGAAACGCTTTCGAGGAAACGGTCGCCCGCTGGAACGCGGACGTTCCGACTGGCACGGATACTGCCTTCGGCAAAGGCTCGACCGCCTACAACCGTTTTCACGGCGATCCAGAGGTCAAGCCGAACCCGTGCCTCGCGCCGATCGCGACCGGTCCATTCTACGCTGTGCGGGTCGTCCCCGGCGATATCGGCACTTTCGCAGGCCTCAAAACCGACGAACACGCGCGTGTGATCGGCCCTGACAATACGCCGCTCAAGGGGCTTTATGCCGTCGGCAATGACATGGCGAGCGTGCTTGGCGGGAATTATTCCGGCGGCGGCATCACGCTCGGACCGGGCATGACCTTTGGTTACATCGCGGGCCTCCATGCGGCCAGCGAACGCAACTGAAGACCAGTATCGAGAAACTCTAAGGGAGGAAACCCATCATGACAACATGCAGAAACCTGCTTTCCGCCGGTCTGGGCCTGACTATGGCCGTCGCTTTATTGGGAGCAGCGCAGGCCCAGGATAAGGAAATCCGCATTGGTGCGTTGATCGCAGCCTCGGGGCCAACGGCCTTCATCGGCGCATCACAGAAGAACGCCTTCGAGATGCTCGTCGAACAGATCAATGCGCGCGGCGGCATGGCCGGTAACAAGATCAGGCCGTTCCTCTACGACACCGAAGGCAACGGCACAATCGCGGCCCAGCAGTTCCGCCGCCTAATAGATTCAGACAAGGTGCATGTTGTGGTCGGCCCCTCGACGACCGGCGAAAGCCTGGCGATCCGCGCGGTCGCAAACGAAAACAAGGTGCCGCTCGTCAGCTTCGCAGGCGCGGAAGCGGTTGTTGTGCCCCCAACCCCTTACGTCTTCAAGACTCCACCGACCGACCGCATCGTTGCCGAGCACCTGATTTCTTTCATGAAGGTCAAGGGCGCCACCTCCGTCGGCATCCTGTCCTCCGCCGATGGTTTTGGGCAGGCCGGTGCCGCAGTCGTCAAAGAGGTAGCCAGCCAACTCGGACTGAAGGTCAACGCAGCGGAAGAGTTCGGCCCACGCGATACCGACATGACGCCGCAGATCCTCAAGATTCGGTCGAGTGGCGCCGATGCGATGCTGATCTGGAGCGTCAACCCCGGTCCGACCATCATACTCAAGAACGCGGCGGCCATTGGCTACAACAAGCCGATCTACAACAGCTATGGTGCTGCCTCGCCGCAGCTGATCGAGCAGGCCGGCGCGGCAGCGGAGAAGTCTTACGTATCGTCCATGCGTCTGCTCGCGCCCGAGAGCCTTGCCGCAAACGATCCGATGCGCCCAGTGGTGACCAAACTCGCGGCCGATTACAAGGAGAAGTTCAAAGCCGACGCCACGACCTTCATCGGGCATCCCTCGGACGCGATGCTGCTCATCGAGGAAGCGCTGAAAAAGGCTGGCGGGTCCCCGGATCGCGAGAAGCTGGCGGAAGCCATGCGCAGTGGCATTTCCTTCCCCGGCGCCAACGGGATGTTTCGCTTCACTGACGCCAACCACAACGGCCTCGACCGGGAGTCGCAGTCGATGGTGATGCTGCAGGTTCAAGGCGGCAAGTTCGTCACCGTGAAGTGACCTGCAGGGCGGGCGGTCTTGCAATCCGTCCGTCAGCGACCGAAGCAAAGCCTGGAGGTAAAATGGATACCCTGCTGCAAATCCTGATCACGGGCCTCGTCGTCGGCTGCATTTACGGCATGGCGGCACTTGGTTTCACCATTGTGTACAATGCTACCAAACTGATCAATTTCGCCAACGGCGAATTCCTGATGCTCGGCGGCGTTCTTCTTGCCTGCGCGGCGCAGGCCGCCAAACTGCCGATGTCGCTGGCGCTCCTGCTCGCTGTAGCGGGTGCGGCGCTTACCGGCTGGCTGATGCAGCGCTGCATTCTCGATATGGCGATGGCGCGCAGTTCCGATCCGTTGACGCTGGTGATGCTGACCATCGGCGTGGCGCTCGCCTTGCGCGGGGCAGCCGCGCTCGCCTTCGGGCGTGAAATCACGTTCGTGCCGGAATTCGGGCTTTTGCCGCTGGTGTTGATAGGCAACGTCTACATTCCGAGCCAAGGCCTCTGGATCATCTTCGTCCTGGCGCTGACCAGCACCGTTTTGTGGTACATGTTCTCGAAAACCATGTTCGGCAAGGCAATGCGCGCCGCGAGTCAAGAACCGAGGGCCGCCGCCCTTTGCGGCATCGAGCCGAAGCGCGCCGCCGCCATCGCCATGACCTTGGCGGGTGCGCTCGGTGGTTTGGCCGGCGCGATGCTCGCCCCGATATCCGCAGCGTTCTACGAAAACGGCATCTTCCTTGGTCTCAAGGGCTTCGCGGCGGCTGTCGCCGGCGGGCTGGGCAACCCCATCGGAGCTATTGTCGGTGGACTGTTGATCGGCGTTGTTGAGAGCCTGTCCGCCGGATACGTCGCCTCCGGCTTCAAGGATGCCGTCGGTTTTATCCTTCTCATTCTCGTTCTAATCCTTAGGCCGCAGGGCCTCGTCGGTCGCGCCATCGTTACACGGGTCTGAGCCATGACCACTTCGACATCGAATTCCAACCTCCGGCATGACGCGGTTATCCTCGCAGGCCTTGCTGTGGTTCTTACGCTCGCAGAACTAGCGCTGACCAGCCAGTTCCATCGCTCGATTCTGATCCTGTCGATGATCCACGCTATCGCGGCCATTGGCCTTACGTTGCTGCTGGGCTACGCAGGGCAGGTCTCGCTCGGCCAAGGCGCCTTCATGGGCATTGGCGCTTATGCGGCGGCCTTTGCCCTGCAGAAGCTGGCGCTGCCAGCGCCCGTGGCGCTGGTGGCTGCGGTGCTATTGCCGGGGCTGCTCGGCTTCTTGATCGCCCGACCGATCCTGCGCCTGTCGGGCCACAATCTCGCGCTGGGCACATTGGCGCTCGGCGCCGTGTTTTTCGTCGTGGCGGCGCAATGGCGCAGCGTTACCGGTGGCCTCGACCCCGGTATCGTCGATCTGCCGAGTCTGGCGATCGCGGGTTTCAGCCACGAGCGTATACTCTACATTCTGGCGGGCATCTCGTTGCTGTCGGCGATCGCCGTCGCCGTATCACTCGTAGACGGGCGGTTCGGGCGCGGCCTGATGGTGCTAAGAACATCCGAACTCGTTGCCGCTTGCATGGGCGTCGATACGGTTCGGGCCAAGTCTATGGTCTTCGCCATCGCCGCCGCTTTGTCCGGCCTGTCTGGCGCTCTTCTGGCGCTTTATCTACGCTCATTCAACGCCAGCGCCTTCGGTGTCGGGCTCTCCATCGAGCTTTTGATGATGGTCATCCTCGGGTCGCTTTCGACCGTCTGGGGCGCGATCTTCGGCGCCTTCGCCATCATAGTCCTGCCCAACCTACTCGAAGGCTTCGATCACGCCAAACACCTAATCTATGGTCTTGTCATGGTAGGCATCATGATGTTCGCTCCCCGGGGTCTTGGAGAAACGTTGTTCCGCCTTGTCACCCGCAAGAGAAGCGTCGCATGAGCAGCACGCCTCTGGCTTCGATCAAGGGCCTGTCGAAGCGATTCGGCGGCATTGCGGCCGTGTCTGACGTGTCGTTCGACCTGGTCGCCGGGGAAGTCACGGCGCTGATAGGTCCGAATGGCGCAGGCAAGACCACGCTGATCAATCTCGTTACGGGTGTTCTCGCCTGCGACGGTGGCACAATCAGCCTCGAAGGAGAGGACATCACCGCTCGGCCGACGCATCAGCGCGGCACGGCCGGCATCGCGCGAACGTATCAGACCCCGCAGATAGCGCATGGCATGAGTGTTCTGACCAACGTAATGGCGGGCGCTTACCGGTTCGGCCAGCATGGCCTGTTGAGTTCCGTGTTCCGACCCTGGGTGGTCATGAAAGAAAATGACGAAATGGCTGCTCGCGCCGCGCAGTGTCTTACGCGTGCGGGCGTCGCCGAGCAGTGGTGGCAGCGTCTGGCGACGGATCTGCCCTATGGGCTTCAGCGCCGCGTCGAAATCGCCCGCTCATTGGCGCAAGATCCCAAGCTGCTGTTGCTGGACGAGCCCGCCGCGGGCCTCAATCCAAGCGAAACGGCGGACCTGTCGCGTCTGCTTTCTGAGATCGCCGCAGATGGCCGCGCCGTCCTGCTTGTCGAACACGACATGGGCATGGTGATGTCGATTTCCTCGCATATCGTTGTGGTGAATTTCGGTCGCAAGCTTGCAGAGGGTACGCCGAAAGACATCGCATCGAACAAGGACGTGATTGCTGCCTACCTCGGCGCGGATGAGGCGGTGGCCTGAAATGACCGAGCTTCTCTCTATTGCCGATTTGAAGGCTGGCTACGGCCCGGTCGAAGTGCTTCACGGCATTTCCATCGCCATTCGAAAAGGTGAAATCTTCTCCATCGTCGGCGCCAACGGCGCCGGGAAATCGACGCTTCTCAATACGATTTCAGGCTTCAACCCGATCCGCTCCGGCGCCATCGTGTTTGACGGACGACCGATTGCTGGAACCGCTCCAGCAATGATCGCGCGCGCTGGCCTACGTCATGTGCCGGAAGGACGACGCGTTTTTGCCGAGATGACGGTGGAAGAAAACCTGTCTCTCGGCGGCTATGGCCAGCCGCATGCTGAAGTCGCCGATCGGATCGACCGGATTTACGAGCTGTTTCCGCGCCTCGTAGAGCGGCGGACGCAGGCGGCGGGCACTATGTCCGGCGGCGAGCAGCAGATGTTGGCCATTGGCAGGGCCCTGGCGGCTAAACCAAGGGTGCTGATGCTTGATGAGCCATCGATGGGGCTCGCACCTCAGGTCGTTGCTGAAATATTCCGCCTGATCTTGCGCATGCGACACGAATTGGGACTTGGGATACTTCTGGTTGAGCAAAATGCCAAAGCAGCGCTGCGTATCGCAGACCGCGCCTGCGTGCTGTCTCTGGGGCAGATCACTCTGCGCGGCGCAGGCGCAGATCTCTTGAATGATCCGAGTGTCGTCGAGGCGTTTCTTGGGGGGAACGCGGCTACTTGATGGAAACCCACCGCATCTCCGAGTCAGGACCGGATCGCGAACTGCTTGGATCGCTGCGTGCTCTTACAGGACTGGATACCCCCGCAACCATAGAGCGTTTCGAGACCGAGTATCCGAATGCAACTTTCTGGGCGACGTTCGGTCAATCCGAAGCCTCGGGCTTGGCGATGCTTTCGCCGTACCGCGACCGTCCGAAATCCGCGGGCCGGCCGCTGTTTTGGCGCAGCATCGCGGTCGTCGATGGCGATGACCGCGCGAATCCGGCCGGCGAAATCATCGACTTCGTGAACGGACAAATCGCTCGCTACAAACGGCCGAAGCACGTTGTGTTGGTCGATAAACTTCCGAGGACTGCGGGGGCGACCTCGATCGGGCTGCTGTTAAATCAGCGCACGGCAGACGTAGCGGTAAAGGTAACCCGCCACGACGGGCTGCCTCATCCGACCGCGGCAGAGAGGCGCCGAATACCATCGCGCCATTCCCGCTGTAGCCGCGCGCAGAGTTCTGCGACCGGAATGATGTCGTTGACGCCGCCGACTCCCTGTCCCGCGGTCCAGATATCCTTCCACAGTTTCGGGCTGATCTCGCGCGCGACGTTGAAGCTGCTGTGGTCCTTCGGGTTGTCGTACGGGCGGTTCAGCGTCTGGGCGAGAAAGCTGGCGCCGGCCACCCGCACCGGCACAGACGGCAATGATCCCGTCGGCGTTGGCGTCGAGCGCCTTCTTGGCATGCTTCATCGTGGTCGCGTCGTGGAACACCAGCCCGCCATAGGTATGTATGGCGTCGGTCAGTTCTCGCGTAATTCCGAGGGTCGTGATGACGATGGGAATTTCATGACGGATGGCCGCGGCGAAGTCTGCCGCGTGCCGAGGATTGGTGGAGTGAACGACGAATTGCGCACCAAAGGGCGCGCAATGTTGCCCGGCGAGCCGGCCGCGTATGTCGGCCAGCCACGCTTCGAAACCGTCCGTCGTGCGCTGGTTGAGCACCGGAAAGGTGCCGATCACGCCAGCTTGACAGGTCTCAACGACCAGATCCGGTCCCGAGAAACATCGGCGCTGCCATCACCGGAATTTTGAGATGCCATCGCAGTCGATCAGGTAGCATATCGGATGCCGATTGCCAGAGGAAACGTGGTCAACGCGACTGCATGCGGGCGCCTGCATCCAGATCGAGCGTGGTCGCGTTCAGGTACGAGTTCTCGACGATATGTTGCACCAGCCGGGCAAATTCCCGCGGTTGTCCCATCCGGTTCGGATACAGGATCATGCGATCGACGATCGACTGAGAGACATTGTCCGGAATGCCTGCGACCATTGCGGTATCGAACAGCCCCGGCGCGATCGAGACTATGCGGATACCGTGTGGCGCCAAGTCGCGGGCAACTGGAAGCGTCAGGCCGATTACGCCCGCCTTGCTGGCGCTGTAGGCCGCTTGACCGACCTGCCCTTGGGATGCAGCGCCCGATGCCGTGTTGACGATGACGCCGCGCTCGCCACCCTCGGCGTCAGGGGTGTTCCTGGTCATCGCGAGCGCAGCGAATCTGATGACATTGAAGGTACCGGTCAGGTTGATCGCGATCACCTTGTTCCACGTCGCGATCGGGAACGGCTCGCCTTTTGATACGGTCTTGGCGGCATCGGCGACCCCCGCGCAATTCACTGCGACATGAACGCCGCCGAACGCGGCGACGACCGCCGCGATCCCGTCTTTCACGCTGCTCTCTTCGGCGACATCGACGACGCGCGCCAGGCACGCATCGCCGAGGTTCGACTTTAGTGCCTGCAATTTTTTCTCGTCGCGATCGAAACCGGCGATACGCACGCCGGCCGCGGCGAGCACCTTGCAGGTCGCAAGCCCCAGTCCAGAAGCGGCACCCGTCACTACGGCAATCTTGCCATGAAGCTCCATGAAATATCCTCGTTGTCTTCTATTTGCTCAGGATGGTCACGCACGCCACCGCTTCTTCGATACCGTGCAGTCCGCCGCCATTTTCGGCGATCGCGATCCGCGCGCCGTCGACCTGGCGGGCCCCGGCCTCATGACGCAGTTGCGCGACAAGTTCGTGGACCTGCGCGAGGCCGGTGGCGCCGACCGGATGCCCCTTCGACTCCAGCCCTCCCGACGGATTGACCGGGACGCGCCCGCCGATGGCGGTTTCGCCGCGTTCGCTGATGGCGCCGCCGTCGCCAAAGGCGCACAGGCCGAGATTTTCGATCTGGATGATCTCGCCCATGGCGGTGGCATCATGCACTTCGGCAACTGAGATATCGCCCGGACCGACGCCCGCCTTTTCGTAAGCGCGCCTGGCGGCGCGTGCGGTGCAATGGTTTTCGACGTCCGAAGGGTCACGGTCGCTGCCGGTCTGGACCACGGATGCCAGCACCCGGATCGCGCGCGACCGATCGATGCCATAGCGCTTCAGTCCCGCTGCAGTTGTCACCACAACCGCCGCGGCGCCGTCCGATACCGGCGAACACATCGGCAGCGTCAACGGATAAGTGATCGGCGGCGCGCTCAGCACCTCGTCAATGGAATAGGGCGTACGAAACTGTGACAGCGGATTTTCAACGGAGTGTCGGTGATTCTTCGCCGCGACTGCGGCGATCTGGCGCTGCGTCGTTCCGAAACGCGCCATGTGAAAGCGGGAGAACGCCGCATAAACATCCATGAATACGCTGTAGGGCTTGTCGGACGTTGTGCCGGGCGGCGGATCGATGCCTTCGCCAAGCTTCATGAGCCGCTCGCCGATTTCGTCCTTGCGGCTGATGTCCCAGGCGCTGTCGAATGACCCGAACATAAGCTCGCGATCCCTCGAGAACATCTTCTCGGCACCAACCGCAAGCGCGACGTCTCCGTCGCCTGCTTTCAGGAAGGTGACGGCCAGGTTCAGCGCCGAGCTGCCGCTCGCGCACGCGTTCTCGATGTTGACGACCGGGATCTGCCCGATCCCCATCGACCGCAACGCGATCTGACCGCGCACCATGTGCTGCTTTTCCATGTGTCCTTGCGACGCGTTGGCGAAGTAGGCGGCTTCCAATGCCGTGGTCGCGAGGCCGGCATCCGCGAGCGCTGCGTTGACCGCCTCCTTCGTCATCGTCTTGATGTCCTTGTCGAGCATGCGGCCAAACGGCGTCATGCCCACGCCCACGACGTATACGTCTTCCATGGCGGCGGCTCCCATTCTCAGGTTATATTCTGTGCCCTTAGCGACAGTTCGGACAGCACTTCCTCCGTGTGTTCGCCGAGGCCAGGCACGCCCCGCGTCGGTCCCGGATGGTGGCCGTCAATAATCAAGGGTTGCGCGACATAGCGGCGACGCCTGCCATCGCTGTCGGCCACCTCGCCGAACAGCCCCCGTTCGATGAAGTGCGGGTCGGCCGCGACTTCGTCAATTGCGCTGACGGGACCCCAGGGGATTCCCGCGGCGTCAAGCTTGTCGGCCCATTGGCCGCGTGGCGCGGCGGCGATGGCCTTGCCGATGCGCGCAACCAGTTCGACTTCCCGTCGGGTTCGTTGCGCGCGTTTCAGATCAGCTACGTCCTCCATGCCGATCAGCGTGCAAAGCGGCCGCCAGAACCAGTCCTCATGCGCGATCGACAGCGACAGCAGCTTGCCGTCCTGGCATTCGAACAGACCATAAGCGGGCTCTGCCGCGATGTCGGCGAGCGGCTCGCCGTTCATCGCCGGGCCAACCATGACCGACATCCACGATACCAGCCCGTCGGTCATCGACACGTCGATATACGCCCCCTTTCCCATGCGCGCGCGCGCCAGCAGCGCCGCAAGCACGCCGAGCGCCGCAAACATCCCCGATGAAAGGTCGCCAACCGCGATATCGCTCGGAAGCTGCGTCGAACGCGTTGCGGCCTGGGCGTGCAGGAATCCGGCGAGAGCCTGGTAGGAGAGATCATGGGCGGGTCGGTCGCGGTAGGGGCCGGTCTGTCCGAAGCCGGAGATCGACGCATAGACCAAACGGGGATTGATCGAGGCCATCGCCTCATAACCCAGCCCCAGCCGCTGCATGGTGCCGGGCCGAAACCCTTCCAGCAGGACGTCGGCAGAAGCGACGAGATCCCGGAACCGCTGCTTGTCGCCGTCCGCCTTGAGATCGAGCGCCACCGAGCGCTTGTTGCGATTGAGCGCGGCGTGGAACGCCGGAAACTGCCGCGCGGGATCTCCGATGCCCGGACGCTCGACGAGGATGACGTCGGCCCCAAGATCGGCCATCAGAAGCGTCGCGTAGGGCCCGGGATATTGCTCAGCCAGGCTGACAATACGAATACCCTCGAGCTGCAACATGACGATGTCTCTTCCCCGGATATGCAGAGCCTAAGCTTGCAGATTTTATTCGTTGGTCTATAATTTTACTGACTAAATTATTAATTGACCCAAAAGTCAAATACTTGTTGTCGAGGTGAGAACAGTGACGACGTCTGAAAAGATCAAGCCGGAGCAAAGCGTTCTGGTCGAAGTTCGTGCCGATGCGGTATGGATCACGCTCAATCGGCCGACGGCGCTCAACGCGATTACGCCCGACATGGTGGCGGGAATTACCGCCGCTCTAACGCATGCCGATGATCCGGCGATCAAGGCCGTGGTGCTGATGGGCACCGGGCGTGCCTTTTGCGCCGGAGCCGATTTGAAATACGTCAATAGCGCGACGCAGGGCGATGCACCCGCCGCGACGCGGTTCCTCGACGCCGTCCTCGACATGATGGCACGACTGGAGACCTGTCCGCGGCCGGTCATCGCCGCAGTCAATGGGTTGGCCCTAGCGGGCGGCCTGGAGTTGGTGCTGTGCTGCGATCTGGTTATCGCAGCGCGGTCAGCGAAGCTTGGTGACGCGCATGCCAATTTCGGTCTGCTGCCGGGCGGCGGCAGTTCGGTGCGGCTGCCTCGAAAAATCGGTCCGACCCGTGCGAAATATCTGCTGTTTACTGGCGATTTCGTGCCCGCCGACGATCTGGTTGCCTGCGGTCTCGTCAACGAGGTCGTCGATGACGCCGAACTGACGGCGGCGGTCGAGCGCTTGGCCGCCAAGCTCGGGTCCAAGAGCTCGCTGGTGCTCCGCCGCATGAAGGCGCTGGTCGCCGACGGTCTCGAACAACCAAAGGAGGTTGCTCTCAGGCTCGAATTGCTCGCAAGCGAAGTCCACGCCCATAGCCACGATATGAAAGAGGGACTTGCCGCATTCGAGCAAAAGCGCAAGCCGTCGTTCATCGGCCGCTGAAACGCTTTCTGCGCCTCAATTATCCGAGCCATCGCTTGCGGCGCCGATAGTGCTTGATGTTCCGATAGCTCTTGCGCACGCCTTCGAGGTTGAGGCCGAGATAGAATTCGCGGATGTCCTCGTTGGCGCGAAGGTCGGCCGCGTTACCTTCCAGTACGATGCGTCCGTCTTCCATGACGTATCCGAAATCGGCGAGGTCCAGCGCGACGCGGGTATTCTGTTCGACGATGAGCAGCGTCAGGCCATCTTCCTTCAATGAGCGGAGAACGCCGAACACCTCATCGACCATCATCGGCGCCAGCCCCAACGACGGCTCGTCGATCATCATGAGCTTCGGATTGGCCATCAGCGCGCGGCCGATCACCACCATCTGCTGTTCGCCGCCGGACAAATAGCCGGTCGTGCGCGACTTCAGCAAGGCAAGGCGCTTGATCCGGTCGTAGACGCCATCGAGCCGCCGCCGCATCGCCGGCGCTGAAGGCTCCATATGACCGCCGGCAATCAGGTTCTGCTCCACGGTCAGGTGACTGAGGACGCGGCGGCCCTCCATGACGTGGACGATCCCGTTGCGGACGATTTTTGCCGGATCACCGCCGTCGATCCGCGAGCCCTCGAACGAAATCGTCCCCGACGTCACCTTGCCGTCCTCGGTCATGAGGAGGTTCGAGATCGATTTGAGCGTGGTCGACTTGCCAGCTCCGTTGCCGCCCAAGAGCGTGACGCAAGACCCCTTGGGCACGACGAGCGTAATACCCTTCACCGCAAGGATGACGTCGCTGTAGATAACCTCGACATTGCTGAGCTCAAGCATCGACAACTCCGCGGCCGGAGCGCTGTCGCGCTCCGGCTGGTTCAGCCGGGTTACCACTTCGCAATCGTGGGGACCGGCACGTTTTCAGCGGCGATAACATATTTACCATCCTTGATGGTCGCGACGTTGACGGTCAGGCCCTTGACCGGGAATGGCGCCTCATTCGTATAAGTCAGGTTTGGCAGAATGCTGAAAGTCTGATCGGCCGAAATCGGTGTCGTCAGCAGCGCGGTGCGAACCGCCTCGCCAGTGACTTTGTCGGCGCCGACCTTGCGCGCAGCCGCCTCGATCGCCCGGAGTGCGACCAGCGTCTGATTGTAGCCCATGACGCTCGCGACGGACCATGTCGCCTGCGACTTGTATTTTGCGACGACCATCTGGTGGAAGTCGTGGGCTTTGGTCTTTTGCTCAGTCGGCACGGCCATGCCGTAGACTTCATAGTCGCCTTCCAGGTCCTTCATGCCGCCAACGGCCTTACCTGAGGCAATCAGGCCGTTATGCGAACTCATCATGATCGGAATATCGGCCTTGCCGAGCGCCTGCAGCGCACGCTTGGTCGCCACAACCGCGGCCGTGTTGGTCTGGATATCGATAACTTGCACGCCCTTGCGGATCAGGCGGCCAACCTGGGTGGTCAGATCGGTCGGCTGAACTTCGGTAAAAATGGTCTCGACGATTTCAGCCTTGTCCGGGTTGTCCTTGGCGAACTTCTCCGCGCCCTTGGCAATATCGACATAAGCCGGCGAGGCTTCCGAGGAAATGATGCCGACTTTCAGCGGCCCCTTGATGCCGCGGGTGCTGCGGAACCATTCGAAGAACCCGGCAGCCTCATGGCCATAAGTTGGCCGCGGGTTGAAGATCCAGGGATCGCCTTTCCAAGCGAACCCGTAACCGGCCGTCGACATCAACATGGGCACCTTGTCCGCCGGAAGCCGACCTTGCAGCGCGGCGACGTCAGGTCCACCGACGCCGAGTACGGCCACCGGATTGAGTTCGGCCTTGATGCCGGGCCAAAGGCTCGCAGTCTGCGCCGCGTCGTAGCGCCCGTCAAAGTCCTTGATCCCGATCTTGATGCCCATTCCCTTGCCGACTTCTTCGTTCCACCAATCGACAGTGGCGCGACGGGCGCCGACAAGGTCCTTCATGATGTCGGCGTAGGGTCCGGTAAAGTCGGCGATCGAGGCAATATTGTAGGTCGTCTGCGCCGAAGCGGGCAGCGCGAGTGTGACGACCGCCACTGCCGCGGCGCCTGCGATCCATTTAAAACGTCTGCTCTTCATCTCTACGTCCTCCCGGTTCTGTTATGTTTCATGGACACCGCCCTGCGGCGGCTTCGCTACGTTCAGTATGGAAACGGCCATGTCCGATACGACCGCTTCAGGATATTCCAGCGATGCATCAGGCCGCGCGGCTCGAAGATCAGAAATGCTGCAATGACGCTGCCGAGAAACACATTCATCAGGGAAAATACGACATCGCCGCCGATCGAGGGGAATTGCGAGACGACGGATGGCCCGAGCGACACGAAGGCCTCCTGAATGCATTTGATGACGACGACGCCGACGAGAGCGCCCGTGATCGACCCCATTCCGCCGACGATTATCATGGCAATAAACCATATCGAATTGAACAGCGTGAACTGATCGACCGCGACAAAGCGAACGAAATAAGCCCACAATCCGCCGCCGACGCCGGCATAGAATGCGCCGACCAAGAACGCGGTCGCCTTGATGGCCACGACATCAATGCCCATAATGCCGGCTGCGACGTCGTCGTCGCGCACGGCTACGAAAGCGCGTCCGTACCGGCCCCGCACCATGCCGTAAGCGCCAAAGGTCATGAGCGCCGCGACGGCGAGACAGAGATAATAGATCGAGATATCCGTCGCGAACGCGAATCCGAACAGGCTGGCAGGGTCGAGCGTCAGGCCGTTCGAACCGCCAAACCATGGCAGGTTCAGAACGAAGAAATGAAACAGCGCCTGGGCGGCGATCGTCGTCAGCGCCAGGTAGAACCCCTTGATGCGCACCGCCGACAATCCGAAGATGAAGCCGAACACAGCCGCGGAACACCCCCCGAGCGGGATGGTCAACCAGAACGGAAACCCCAGTTTCGTGGCCAGAAAACCGGTCGTGTAGGCGCCGACGCCCATAAAGGCGGCCTGTCCCAGATTGATCTGGCCGGCATAACCGGTGGTGACCTGAAGGCCGAGGACGATCACCGACGAGATCAATATCAGCGTCGAGATGGCGAGCAGCCGCGGTCCGAACAGGATCGGCAGCGCCAGCAGGAAAATCAGAAACAAGGCTAGGGCAATCTGCTGCGGACGCGTCCGCACCAACGCCGCATCGCGCGCAAAACTGGTGGCGAAAATGCCGGCCGGATCCATCGCTCAAACCCTCTCGATCGTTCTCCACCCGAACATTCCGGTCGGGCGGATAAACAAGATGACAAGCATGATCACGAACGGGAATACCGAGCCAACCGCTCCGCCGACCACCGGGTCGACATAGGCCGTCACAAGTCCCTGCACGGCGCCGACGATCAGACCGGCCAACAAGACTCCGGCGATCGACTCGAATCCGGCGAGCAGGGCCACCGGCAGCGCCGAAAGCCCGATGTCCGACGCCAGGAAATTCAGCGACTTGCCGCTGAGGTAGATGATCGCGCCGAGGGTCGACAATACGGCGCCCAGCGCCCAGGCGAAAGCGATGGAGCGTTTCACCGAGATTCCCATCGACAACGCGACCTGATGATCCTCGGCGACCGCGGTCATTTTGAGTCCGGCGCGGGTGTTGTTGAAGAACCACGACAGGCCCAGTCCGACAATCACCGTGATCACGGCGCCGATCAGCAGTGACCGCGGAATCAGGATGTCGCCGATGATCACCGGCTTCAACGCGAAGATGATCGGAAACGGCCGGACCTGCGGTCCGAATATCAAAAGGATGAGGCCCCTGATGAGAATCAGCAGGCCGATCGTCACCATCACCATCGCGAAACTGGACTCGCCGACGAGACGCGAAAAAAAGATGCGCTCGATGATAAGCCCGAATATCGCCGATACCGCCATCGCCAGCGGAAGCGCCACGAACAGTGGCAGTCCGGTTTGGATCACCATCCACCAGACGATGAAGCCGCCGAACACGACGAGCTCGCCTTGCGCAAAGTTGAACACCTTCGACGCGCGGTAGATGACAATGAAGCCCATCGCGATAAGGGCGTAAAGGAGCCCTACCAGCGAACCGTTGATCAGGTAATTCAGAAAGTCGATCATCATGACATCCCGGCCATTTTGCGCCGCGCCTGCACCGCCGTGGCGACCAGAGGGGCCGCGTCGACGGAATGAATCAGCACGTTGGCCGCCATCGTTCCGCGGCGTCCATCCTGGTAGGTGACGGGGATTGAGAGCGCCACGCGATCTTTGCCGGCGTAGAGGCCGTCGATCAATTCTGCATAGCGTTGCACCAGAAATTCACGTCGTAGCTTGCGCGTGCGGGTCAATTCGCCCTCGTCCGGATCGAGTTCCTTGGGAAAATTCGCAAATCGCCGGACTTGTGCATGATCGGGCAGAAATTTGTTGATGCGGACGATCTCTTCGCGGATCAAATCGGCTACGGCTGTCATTTGCGAGAGGTCGGCGAATGTCGAATAAGCCAGCCTGCGTTCCTCCGCCCACCGCGATACCACACCCATGTCGATATTGATCAACGCTCCGATGTAGTCCCGCGACGCGTCGCCAAGCGTCATGATGTCCTTGATGAACGGACTGAAGCGCAGCCGCGTTTCGATGAATTGCGGTGGATAGCTTTGACCGGAACTCAGCTTGGCGAGATCCTCGATCCGCTCGAGGAAAACCAACTCGCCGGAGGTAGTGACGGAAACAGCGTCGCCGGTCCGGTACCATCCGCCATCTATTCGTTCGGTGGTCTTGTCGGGCTTGCCGAAATAGCCCTGAAAGAAAGATCCACCGCGTACGAGCAGTTCGCCGTCCGGTGAAACCTTCCATTCCAGCGCCGCTGTTGCGGGGTGGGCTTCAAGCCAGTGGCCGACGGTTTCGAGGTCGTAGCGTTCGCCCTTGTGAATCGTCATGATGCCGATCTCGGTCGAACCGTAAATATTGCGCAAGGGTACGCCGATGGCGTGAAACAGCCGGAACACATCGGGCGCCATGGTTGATCCGCCGCTCAGCGCGACCTTCACGCGCGTCAGGCCGAGCTTGTCGCGCAACGGCTTCAGAACCAAAGTCTCCGCGATCGGAAATGCCAAGTGGGCTGCCAATGGTACCGGCTTGCCGTCGAGCCGAGCGACGTTGACCTTGCGTCCGATCTTGACGCCCCATTCGTAAATGCGGCGGCGGATTGGCCCCGCGTCGAGCATCTTTGCCTGGATCGTCGAGGCCAGGCTCTCCCATTGCCGGGGTGCGAACACCATCGCCTCGACCGCGAGTTCGCGGAGATTGGCCAGAACCTGCTCCGGCGACTCCGGAAAGTTGACCACCAGCGGCAAGGTGACGCCGATCGTAACACCGAACAATTGTTCGGTGACCCAGGCAGGCGCAATGTAGGTGAGGTAATCCATGCCCGGCGTCAGGTCGGTGCCGTTCACCAATCGATGCGCGTTGTCGATCAGATAACGGTGCGTGATAATGACGCCTTTGGGACGCCCCGTCGTGCCGGATGTGTAGGACAGGATGGCGATGTCGTCAGGCTGGCCCAATGCGACAAGGCTATCGAACAACCCCGGCTCGGCGGCGTTCCGCTTGCGTCCCTCGTCTTCCATGTGCTCGAGCTTCATGAGGCTCGGCTGCCGGTAAGACCACATGCCGGTATCATCCCAGTAGATCAGCCTGCGCAATGTCGGGACGCTGCCGAGTACTGCGAGCCCCTTGTCAATCTGCTCCTGGTCCTGGCCTACGAAGTAAACCGCCTGACTGTCGTTCAGGAGGTACTCGATTTCACCGACTGTGAGGTCGGGGTAGAGCGAGACGACCTTGCCGCCGAGCGAGAGCACGGCAAGCTCCATCCAAAAATTCTCGGGCTCGTTTTCGCCGATGATGGCGACCGTCTCGCCGCGCGCAAACGACATCGATTGCAATCCAACCGCCAGGTTGCGGACGCGCTCGAGCACGTCGCCGTAACGGAACTCACGCCAGATGCCCCGATACTTGTGACGCGCGATTAGCCGCTCGGGCTCCGCCGTGGCCCGGTCGACGAATGCCTGCGGCAATGTTTTCATTGGTGTGGCGGCTGAGGTCATTTTTCGCCCAGGTAAGCTTTCATGACCAGCGGGTCCCGCTGAATCTGGGCGGGCGTTCCGGTCGCGATCATTTTCCCGAAATCTAGTACGTAGATGCGGTCCGCGAGGTCCATGACCACACCCATATCGTGCTCGACGAGTACGACGGGGATGCCGCGCGCCTCGCGTACGTCGAGGATGAACCGGGCGAGGTCTTCCTTTTCCTCGTTGTTCATCCCGGCCATCGGCTCGTCCATCAGCAGAATTTTCGGTTCCTGCGCGAGCGCGCGGCCGAGGTCGACACGCTTGCGCAAGCCATATCCAAGTGTTCCGACCGGCTGATGGCGGATCGATTCGATTTCCAGCAATTCAATGATTTCCTCGACGACCTCGCGGTGCTGCGCTTCCTCCTTTTGGGCCCAGTGAAAATGCACGAAGGCCTGCAAAATCGAACTGCGCATATGCATGTGCCGCCCGATCAGGATGTTCTCGATCACGGTCATGCCGGGAAAGATGTGCGTTCCCTGAAACGTCCGCGCCAATCCGGATCGCGCGATTTGATGGACGCTTCGGCCGACCATCTGCTCACCATCGAACACGATGCGGCCCTGCTGCGGTCGATAGAAGCCGCTCATACAGTTCATCAGCGAGGTTTTGCCGGCGCCGTTGGGGCCGATAACCGCAATGAGCTCGTCGGGCCTGATCTCGATCGAGACTTCGTTCAGGGCGACAACGCCGCCGAACGACATTCGCAGACGGTCTGCGGTCAGCATCGGCCGCATACCGCTCACGTTGGGCTCCGCATGGGTCGCCGCTTCGGCGCTCATGTCTCCTCCGTAGTCGCGCAGTCGTTCAAAGCGCGCGCGTAGTTATTTTCGTTGCGTTATGACCAATCAGGCATAATACTTACTTGCAAGTCAAATAGATTTTTGACGCTTTTCATGCGACCAATTCACGGCGTGAACGAATGCTGGGCGACCCCAATCTTGCTGTGCAACTCCGCACCCAGCTCAAATTGCCCGTTCTGGTTGGGCCGATGTTTCTCGTATCGGGTCCCGACCTTGTCATCGCTTGTTCGCAGGCCGGCGTCGCGGGCTCTTTTCCGACCCTTAATGCGCGGTCGACGGCAATCCTGGATCAATGGCTCGCGAGGATCACGGCCGAGTTGCAGCCGGACGCGGCTCCCTATGCAGCGAACCTGATCGTCCATCCAACCAACACCAGGCTGGCGGAAGACGTCGATCTGGTCGTCAAACACAAGTCGCCGCTGGTGATTGCCAGCGTCGGACATCCGGGTCGTGTTGTTGCCGCCGTAAAGAGCTACGGCGGCTTGGTTTTCTCCGACGTCGCCTCGCTCAAACACGCCCAACGCGCGGCGGAAACCGGCGTTGATGGTCTGATTTTGTTGTGTGGCGGCTCCGGCGGCAACACCGGTTGGCTCAACCCCTTCGCATTCGTCACCGCCGTTCGTAAATTCTTCGCCGGACCCCTTGTTCTCGCCGGGGCGATCTCGAATGGCCGCCTGATCCATGTTGCGGAAGAGCTCGGCGCCGACTTCGCCTATGTCGGTACGCCCTTTATCGCGGCGACGGAGAGCATGGCGGCGGATGATTACCGGCAAATGCTGATCGATAGCAACGCCGACGACATTCAGCTGACGGCCGAAGTCACTGGCCTTCCCGCCAACATGCTCCGCAAAAGCCTCGAACGCAGCGGCTTCAGGCCGGAGCCGAAGCATGACGGTTTCAATCTCCTGAAGGAGATCGAGACGCTGAAGGCATGGCGGGATATCTGGAGCGCGGGGCAGGGCGTTGGCGATGTCGAGCGTGTCGAGCCGGCTGCGGGCGTGATCGACCGCATGACGCATGATTACGATGCGGCGCGCGCAGCAAGCCAGCAACGGGCCGCGCGCAGGTTCGCTTCAGTCGGCAGTCAATAGCTCGCGGGACGGCTCTCGTCCGCTTTTGCCTTAACGGCTCAAGGTGGGGGCCGATCCCACGGATATACGCAATATCCAGCAACCGCGGGATACGCTCTTAGGCTAGGGCGAAACGGCGTGGTCGAGAAGGTCTGTAAAAACCTTCGCGATCTCCGCGCCGCTTTTCGGTCCGTCCTTATCGAACCACCGTGCCATCCAGTTGACCGCACCCATGAAGAAAAACACGGTCAATTTTGGATCGACCTGCCGTATGCTGCCGTCGGCCATGCCCTTCTCGATAATCGCCTGCATCTGATGCTGCGCCTTGTCACGGCGCGCGGCGACGATCTTGCGGTTGGCGGGATCGAGCGCCTGGAATTCGACGAGGACGGCGCAATCGCCGATCTCGCTGTTGTGCGACTCGATGAATTCCTTCGCAAACGAAAGCAGAATTTCACGGCCGTTCCTGCCGGTCTTGTACGCGTGCTCGAACGCGCGATCGCCGAGATCCTGCGACAGCATATGGCACTCGAACAGGATTTCCTGCTTGTTCTTGATGTAATAATAGAGCGCGGGCTTGGTCACGCCAAGCGTCTTGGCGACATCGTCGAGCGACGTCGCATGATATCCTTGCGAGCTGAATGCGCGCGCCGCCTCTTTCAGCAAGGCGGTTCGCTTCAGATTGAATTGCTGGTCGCGGGTCTGAACGGTGTCGTTCCACGCGGCAAGCTGACGGTCACGGCCAGACACCACCACTCCTAGAATTTCATTGCGAGAACAGCAGCGCTGATCCCGGCACAATTGAGCTGATTCGGTCAGCTTTTATCAACGCGAATACCCATCGCAAGTCAAAGATTGCGGGCGATGATGAGTTTCTGGATGTTGCTGGTGCCCTCGTAGATCTTGCAGACGCGGACATCGCGGCAGTAACGCTCCACCGGGAAATCCCGCAGATAACCGTATCCGCCATGAATCTGCAGCGCCTCGGAGCACACTTTCTCGGCCATTTCGCTGGCGAACAGCTTCGCGATGGCAGCCTCCTTCATGCAGGGCAGGCCGGCCTCGAGCAGGCGCGCGGCATGAATATAGTATTGTCGGGCGATATCGACCTGCGCCGCCATGTCGGCGAGAGCGAAGCTGACGCCCTGCAGCTCCATGATCGGTTTGCCTGCGACCTCACGTTCGCGCGCATAATGTATGGCTGCTTCGAGAGCCGCCTGCGCGATTCCGACCGCCTGCGCAGCGATGGCGATGCGGCCGTCGGAAAGACCTGACATCATGATGCCGTAGCCGCAATCGAGCGTGCCGAGGATGTTTTCCTTGGGAACGCGGAGGTCGTCGAGCTGGATCTGGGCGGTATGCGCGGTCCGCTGCCCGAGTTTTTCCTCAATGCGACTGACTATGTAGCCTTTTGCAGGCGGCTCGACCAGGAAGGTGGTGAAGCCGCGCTTGCCTGCACCCGGATCGGTGCGCGCGACGATGATCGCCACGCCGGCCTCGCTGCCGTTGGAGATGAACTGCTTGGTCCCGTTGATCACGAAATCATCGCCGTCGCGGCGCGCCGAGGTTCGAAGTGCCGATGTTTCGGAACCAGCCTGCGGCTCGGTAATCAGGAAGGCGCCGATCTTGTCGCCGGAGGCAAGCGCAGGAAGCAGTCGCTGCTTTTGCTCGGCAGTGCCGTTTTTCGCAATGACATGAGCTGCGCCGAGATTGTGAACGTGGACGATCGTTCCGACCCCGCCGTCGGCGGCGGAAAGTTCCTCGATGGCGAGACAATAGGCGAGAAAGCCAGATGCCGAGCCGCCGTATTCCTCGGAGACGGTCATGCCCATGAAACCCTGGGCGCCGAGAACTCTCAGCTCCTCGGTCGGCCACGCCGAGGTGCTATCACGCTCGGCTGCAGTTGGGGCAAGGACATCCCGTCCAAGTTGGCGCGCCGTGTTGCGAACCATGCGCTGCTGTTCTGACAAAAACGGCTCCGAACCTGTATCGCTGAAATGCTTGTTCATGGTCGCATCCCATCCGCAATTAAGGCCGCAGAGTTGCGGCATGCAATTTACGAGAGGATACATTAATTTACCCGTGGGTCAAATTTCGGTCATGCGCGCGCCGGTTTTCAAATGCCTTCAACTCGTTAGTCGACCCTGAAGAACCGGGATTTCAGGCTGACATGAGCCGCAGTCCGAGGCTGGGCCGAGCTAGGATTTTGAACAGCAGAAGGCTCAGCCGGTTGATGAGGCGGCGGAAGTTTTATCCGACGGCAGCAAGGACGGAATTGGTGGCGTTACCGTCGCGATACCAAAGGTAATTGCGGCCCATTCGGGGTTCGGATTTGAGATGGCCGATCACCGGCTCGACGACGGAACGAACGCCGGCTGTGCATCTCGCGCTTGATCTGTGGCGTTACCCGCCGCTTCTAGCCTGACGTAAACACCCTGAACTTGTAATCCGGCGGGGCGTTGTGGCCCGATAACCCTTGTCGAGGAGAATGCGCGCGATGGTGTTGCCGATCAGCGCCTCTATCTCGGGGATGACGGTTGCGAGCGCGTGGCCGTCATAGCGGTTGCCGGGCAGCGCCTTCGCATGGATCACGAACTGACAGCCATCGGGTGGCATCGTTGCCTTTGCAATGTCGATCTGGCGGGCGCGCGAGGCAAAGACGGCCGCAACCTTTGGTTCGGCGCGTTGGGCGGCGGCCTCAGAACTGCGGGCCGCGCAGCTCATGGACCAGGATGGCGTCGTGCTCGGCGGTTCGGCCGCCATTACCTTCGCCATAATGGACCAGAGCACGTCCTGTGTTTCGCGCCGACCGGAGCGGCAGGGGCGTCGGCCTTGTCATTCCGACCCTGCTGACCTGGCCGGGCAGTTTGTCTTGTTCACGATATCAAAGGAGAGAAATCAAAGGAGAGAACTGGAATCTAACCTGAGGTTGCCGCGCCCGGCATGGACAACGCATACCGCAGCGCACGATAAGCCACTTTGCGGCCGGTCGACGGTGCGTTAATCAATTGAGCAGGCCAGATGTCGATCCGACCAATCAAAACCCACCACACGTTCGAGGTGATCTCGGATCAGATCCGCGACGAGGCCCGCTCGGGCGTCCTGGGAATGGGCGACCGCCTGCCCAACGAGCGGGACATGGCAAAGGCTCTTGCCGTAAGCCGACACGCCCTTCGGCGAAGCGCTGCGCGGCTTGGAATCTCTGGGCGTTAGTCGCTTGTGTCGGCGCAAGCTTATCCGTCAAAGCCGATCACGTGGCTGATACCGTTCCCGGCGGGCGGGCCGACCGATGTGCTCGCTCGTGCCGTCGCACCCAAGCTCAGCGAGGCTCTCGACGTTACCGTAATTGTGGAGAATCCACCAGGCGCCGGCGGTGGCACCGCAATGGTTTCGCTCGCGAAGGCGAAGCCCGATGGCTAACCGTTCGTAGCCCGGCCCCCAGCATGCAGGGGTCCAGGCGGCACGCCAAATAGCCGCGTTCTTGCCGCAGGCCGGCGGCTCGATCCAAAAGACGTTGGCAGACAACAAGCGTCACATGGCGGATGGGGATAATGATGGATATTGGCATATCCCGTGCATTTCTGCAGAAGGGGGAACCCGTAACTTCTTGACGTCCGGCAAGACGAGCTAGATGATATCCCTAACAATCGTTAGAAATTCGTTGGCGAGGAGTCGACGGTTTGTGCGGCGCGGTATGGTCGGGGTTGCCTGAGCCGAACAGCCGCGATCGGCGTGAGATGGAAGAACTCTGTGGATGAGAGTGGCGTCCGCCCAAACGTGGCGGCTCGTCGTTAGGAATGGAGGTCCGAGTATGAGAGATCGGCATCCCGTCACTGATTGGGCAACAGACTTCGACCACCTTGACCCGCGATGGATTGAAGACCCGTTCCCAATCTGGGACGAGCTGCGCCGATCCTGTCCGGTTGCTCATACGAGTCGGTTCCAGGGTGTGTACTTTCCCACGCGTTACGAAGATATCCGTCAGATTGCGTATGATACCGAGCATTTCTCTTCACGGCGGGTTCAGGTGCGCGAGACGCCGCCCCCCGTGAAATCGCCGGCGCCTCCGATCACGTCTGATCCGCCGCATCATCGCGCCGCACGTATGGTCCTGCTGCCTCAGTTCACGCCCGAAGCCATCAACAAGCTGATCCCGACAACGCGCATGATCTGCAATGACCTCATCGATCGGTTTATCGGCGACGAGACGTGCGACGCAGCGGTGGATTTTGCCCAGCATATTCCGGTGCGTGTGATTGCAGGGATGCTTGGCCTGCCGCCAAGCGATGGGGAAATGTTCCGTGGATGGGTGCATGGGCTCGTTGAGGAAGCCATCCTGGACGATGCCACGATGGTGCGTACCCTGTCGGAAATGACCGCCTACCTGCTGGATCACGTGGAGCAGCGTCGCAGGTCGCCGGCCGATGATCTCATCAGTTATCTGGCCGCCGATCGGATTGATGGTGCGCCTTTGACGGACAACCACATCCTCGGCACCCTCCGCCTTCTGCTCATTGCCGGTATCGATACGACATGGAGCGGGATCGGAGCTTGCCTATGGCATTTGGCCAAAACGCCCGCTGATCGGCGCCGCCTAGTTGCTGAGCCCGCGCTGATGCAGACGGCCATTGAGGAATTCTTGCGGGCCTATTCTCCGGTGACCATGGCGAGGCTCGTCGCCAAGGACACGGTCGTAGGTGGCTGCCCTTACGAGAAGGGGCAAATGGTGCTGCTCTCCTTCCCGGCGGCCAACCGAGATCCCGCGGTTTTCCCGGACGCCGATAAGGTCATTATTGACCGCAAGGCGAACCGCCATGCGGCCTTCGGCCTCGGAATACATCGTTGCGTCGGTTCGAACCTCGCGCGCATGGAACTCACCGTTGCGGTCGAGGAGTTCTTGAAGAGGATTCCTGAGTTTCACCTCGCCGATTCCAAAGCTGTCACGTGGTCCGAAGGTGCGGTCAGGGGACCTCGAAAGCTCCCACTCCTGCTCGGATGACCGGCACGCCAGCCTGGGCGGAGCGTTGGGCTCGTCTTCCGATCGCATATAGGTCTAACAGGATGCCCAGCATGACACCGAAAGCCCTGCGCGGCCCCCCGCGCGAATCTGGGCGGACAGCTTGGATCTGTGGGCGCAAGAGACAGAGGAGGCGGCAACCATGAAAACGGCGTTGTGCAAGAAGTTGGGTATCGAATTCCCGTTATTTGCGTTCAGTCATTGCCGCGATGTCGTGGCAGAGGTGACGAACGCAGGCGGTTTCGGCGTTCTCGGCGCTGTCGGACACACACCAGAGAGCTTGAAAATCGAACTGGACTGGATCGACTCGCGTGTCAAGGGCCGGCCCTACGGTATCGACCTGCTGATTCCGAACAAAATGGAGGACAAGCAGGGTGACCTTGCAGAGGCTGAGCTGCAGTCGCGGATTCCGGACGGACATCGAAAATTCGTGAACAGCCTCCTCGAGCGGCACGGCATCGATACGTCGGATCTTTGGAGCGGCGAGTACGACAAGCGCACGGCCGACAGCATGCGGGAGGCGGGAGCCGCAAAGCTTCTCGACGTGGCGTTCCAACATCCGATCAAGCTCTTCGTCAATGCCCTCGGTGTGCCACCGAAGTCGATCATGGAACGGGCACGGTCGAAGGGCATCCTCGTTGGCGCACTGACCGGAGCCAAAGAGCACGCCATCAAGCACGCCGAGGCGGGGGTCGATATACTTGTCGCTGCCGGCACCGAGGCGGGTGGCCATTGCGGCGAGGTTTCGACGATGGTACTCGTCCCCGAGGTCTTGCAGGCCATCGAGCCTTACGAAAACATCGATGTTTTAGCCGCGGGTGGCATAGCAACAGGCCGGCAGATGGCCGCCTGCATGGCGATGGGCGCAGCGGGCGTCTGGTGTGGGTCGGTTTGGCTGACGACCGTCGAGGCCGAGACGACGCCCACGGTCAAGCAGAAGATGCTGAAGGCGACGTCGCGCAACACCGTCCGTTCCCGGAGCCGCACGGGCAAGCCGACGCGACAGTTGCAGTCGGCCTGGTCGGATGCCTGGGGCGCCAAAGATGCGCCGGAGCCCCTGGCGATGCCGCTTCAGGGACTACTCAGTCGGCCGCCTATGGCCAAGGTCGATAAGCTCGCAGAGAGCGGTCACGACGGCGCAAAGAATCTTGCGGCATACTTCGTAGGCCAGGCGGTCGGCCTGATGAATACGGAGCAGTCGGCACGGTCGGTCGTCGCCGATTTCATGAAGGATTATGCGGAAGCTGTAGAACGGCTTTCGGGCACGTTGCATGAGTAGGTCGAAGGACACCACGCCAATCGTGGAAGTCAACCACCCAGACTTGCAGGCGGCGCGGCTTGTTGCGGAGCGGCGCGTTGGGACCGGTATTGCTTACGTACGCGCGGCTCAAGTGAGATCATCTAATGTCACCGACGGTTGATCCGAAGCATCCCGATTTCATCGCCGACCAGCACGCGGCCTACCGGAGGCTCCGCGCGAATGCCCCCGTCTGCTGGAGTCATTCGCTCAGAGGCTGGGTTGTCACCCGGCATGACCTCGTCAGCAACATTCTGCTTGATCAGCGCTTTTCGGTGGAGAAGTTCACGCCTTTTGTGGCGACATGTCCGGACAAATGCGAGAAAAGATCGAGATAGTGACGGGCGTGCTGGAGAATTGGATGGTTTTTCGCGACCCTCCGCAGCACCAGAGGTTGCGCGGAGCGCTCGCGAAGTATTTTTCGCCCAAGGAGATGGAGCGGTTACGACCGCGCGTGATTCAAATCGTCGATGAGTTGATCGACTCTTTTGCTGCAAATGGCCGTCGAGTTGATTGGGGAGTTTGCCGTACCATTGCCGACGAGGGTCATTGGCGGAGTTGTTCGGAGCCGGGGAGCACCGTATCGCCAAATTGAAGCAGTGAGGGGCAGGCAACGGCGGAGCGATTTTCGTCAACCGTGCCGAACAAGGTGCCCCTATTGTGCCCCAACTTTGCTGGGGCACAGCTCCAGGGATTCGATTGCTAAGTCTTTGAACAGAAAGGCCGGATGGTGGACGCACAGGGGATCGAACCTTGGACCTCTCCCGTGTGAAGAGCCGCCGCATCATCGGGACGGCTTCTGGTAACGCTCTTGGAAAGATCAGGCGGCAAGTTTGGTGCGGATCTTGTCGCGTGATTACCGGCGCCATCAGATGAATGAATTCGATCAAAATTGCAGGATGATCCCTTACGCGCGTTTTCCTATCGGCACCACGTTTCCATCGCTCCGCGGCACCAGGGACACGACTGCCGCTCTTGCGAGGTCTTCCAAGGCGGTCGCAATGTATTTCGCGTAGTGCCGCTCGATCATTTTGACTGAGGTGTTGTGCAGTTTGGCGACCTGTTGGATGGGCAAGCCCTTTCGGAGACCGCGCACGATGCTCGAGTGCCGCAAAGCATAGGGAATCACCTCCGGCATACCGGCGCGCTGGCGAATGGCCTTCCAGGGACGTGCAAGTTCGCCTCTTTTCCACGGACCGCGTTCAGACTTCTTCCACGCGATACCGCTCGGCTCCTGTTCATGGATCCATCGCTCGAAAAGAGGTGCATCGCTTGGCCGCCCAGCGATTGCGGGCAAGAGCACCTCAATCACATCGTCGCCCACTGGGACCGGGTCTGAGCCACTATTGCCGCCGCGCCCCTTGTAGGAGCCCGGCACCATCAGACGTCGTGCAGAAACCTGTACGTCACCCACGCGCATTCGCCTCACCTGGGCATACCGCGCGCCGGTCGCGGCCAGACACACGACGATCCGGTATAGATCGCCATCAAATCCTTGCTCCTGATCGACTTCACACGCAGCTTGAAGGATGGCGCCAACCTCTTCATCCGTGAGAATCTGGTTATCTCGAGCAACCGACACATGATCATCATCATCGACCCGCTCGGCTTTGAAGCCGGCCTTCACAATGGCGAGGAACGTCGGATTTAGTTTCTTCCGATCTGCGGAAAGCCGGGGCCACGCGGCATTTAGTGCGGCCTTGAGGTCATTCACGAACCGCTGCTTGGTCGTGACCTTTAAGTCCTTCGGCAAACCCTCACGCCACGTTATCAAGTCGTCTTCTTTCAGGGCATGCAGTTGCACTGATGCGAGAGGAGCAGCTCCCGCAGCTTCCTGATTGCCGCGCTTTTCTTGACCGAGAACGTAGCGCCGCAGCTTGGTACCGGCGTCGGATCGGACGTCGCGACCTGTTCGGCGTCTTTCTCGAGCGTCGCGTTCCTTGATGTAGGATTCAACGGCCGATCGCACGGTAGGAGCCGGGCCCGCCGCCTGCGACGCGGCCTCTGTTCTGGCTCGAGCTACGGCCTCCCGAGCCGTTCTCACGGCCTGTTCGAAGGTCAGAATCCCTTCGGCGCGCTTGTCATTGATGTCGTTTGTGATGCCGACTTGCGCCTGCTTGTAGTTACCGCCTTCGTGGTGATTACGCCAGCGAACAAGCCAAACGCCGCCCCGTTTTCCTTTACGATAGCCCAGATGCGCTTCCGCATCGAGGCGGCGCCAATGTACGCCAAGCTCGAGCCTAGAGCGCGCTTTAGCCGTCGTGATCTGAGCCTCGGTGAGTGTCTTTGACATAGCGTTCGCCGATTTTACGTCGAATATCCGTTGAATATAAACCCATGTACATTGGCGAACAATACTGGACTATGGGCATTCAACCTATTGAAATTATTGAACGTCGGCGGACGGTGGCGAACGGAGAAGGACTCATTATTTGGCCCTCTCAAGGCTGAAACAGGGGTTCGATTCCCCTAGGGAGCGCCATTCAGTACTCATCTGCGAACCCGGATTGGGCCAAGACCGCTCTTTCGAGCACGTCCTTGCTGCCGTTGATGCGGATTTGGGTATCGCCGACCTCGATCACGTCGATTAGGGATTGCAGATAGGCCTTCCGGAACGGAATCGATCCGGAGGTAAAGTTGTCGCGCATGGTGCGACCGAACTGCTCGAGCAGTGCGGGATCGATCCGGATGGCTTGCGACGAATGCGATTTGGCTCGTTCGAGCGCGGCCTTGGCGCGGTCCCGGTCTGCCTTCAGCGAGTTCAGGCGATCCTTCAAGATGTCATCCATTTCGGTCATGCCGTCCTTGATCAGCCGATAGAGCCGCTTGAGCTTGTCGTCGGCGTCGGTGACCTCACGCTGCAAAGCGATGACGCGGGCATTGACGGCGTCAGCCTTTTCCGAACGCCGCGATGCCAGCGAGGACAGGATCATGGCGAGACGATCCGGCTGAAAGAGCTGTTCGGTCATGTGGGTGGTGACGAGGTTGTCGAGCTTCGCCATCGGTATTGAAATGAGCTGGACAGTTTCGGCATCGACGGGATCGATGGCCAGGTTCTTGTCATCTGGCTGCATTACCTGGGTCACAAGTGCTAGTTGCGGACCCGGGGGAGACATCAACAGCGGGGCGATTGCGCAGCCAAGCTGCAGCCGCCTCAATAAAGCGCGCATCTTAGCACTGGTTGGCGTCAAGGCGACCGCTTGCCTGATCACGCAACGCGCGAACCGACCAAGAGCACGTACTTCACTGCGTTCTTCCTTCGGTTGCACGGACAGGAACGTCGGTCGCGCCATTCCGCTCCTCACGCCGGAACAGCACGTAAAGCGCCGGTAGGATGAGAAGCGTGAGGACGGCCGAAGAAATGATCCCGCCGATGACAACGGTTGCAAGCGGACGCTGGACCTCGGCGCCGGGGCCGGTCGCGATCGCCATCGGAATGAAGCCGAGCGGCGCGACGAGGGACGTCATGAGGACTGCGCGCAGCCGCATTAGCGCACCTTCACGCACGGCTTCGATCAAGGGGCGTCCCTCCTCGCGCAGGCTCTGAATGGCGGAGATGATGAGCAGCCCGTTCAGCACGGCTACACCTGACAACGTGATGAATCCGATCCCCGCACTGATCGACAGCGGAATGTCGCGAAGCAGCAGCGCCGCGATGCCTCCCGTCAGGGCGAGCGGCACGCCGCTGAAAACGAGGGCAGAATCGAGCGCGGAGCCGAGGCTCATGAATAGCAGAAGAAAGATCAGCAGCAGGGCGATCGGGACCACAACGGCCAGACGCTGGGTGGCAGACGCCAATTGCTCGAACTGGCCGCCCCAGCCGATCCAATAACCCGCCGGCAGCTCGACCTGAGTTGTGATTCTCTGCTGTGCCTCGGCGACGAAGGAGCCGAGGTCACGCCCGCGCACGTTCGCAGTGACGACGATGCGTCGTTTGCCGTTCTCACGGCTGATTCGGTTAGGTCCCGGGGCGATGTCGACCTGTGCCACGGCCGAGAGTGGCACGTAACGCATCTGCGGGAGTGGTGAATTACTCCAGGCGGCGCGCACGGTCGAGGCCTGCGCTCCCGCTTCGGGCAAAGGAATAGGCAACTCCTTGATGCCCTCGACGTCCGTCCGCAAGAGTTCGGGCAGGCGGACGACAATCTCGAAGCGCCGATCACCCTCGAACAAAAGCCCGGCAGCCTTGCCGCCAACCGCGATCTCCACAATCGCCTGCACATCCGCCGCGCTGATGCCGTATCTGGCAAGCGCGGCCCGGTTGTGCGTCACCGTCAACACAGGCAGTCCCGCCACCTGCTCGGTCTTGACGTCAGCCGCGCCTGGTATGCCCTGCAAGACCGACTGTAACTGTGCGGCTATACGGACGAGGGTATTCAGATCGTCGCCAAAGACCTTGACTCCAAGATCGCTGCGGACTCCGGAGATCAGCTCATTGAAGCGGCGTTGAATCGGCTGCGACAGTTCGTAGGTGCTGCCCGGGATTTCCTCTGCGGCTTTCTCGATTTCCGACAGGAGCTGAGCCTTGGGCTTTTTCGGATCGGGCCATTCTTCTCGCGGCTTTAGTATGATGAACCCATCGGATGTGGAGGGGGGTTCCGGATCGGTGGCGACTTCGGCCGTTCCAGTCCGCGTGAAAATCTCCTTCACCTCCGGAATCTTCAGCAGCCGCTTCTCCAGGATCGCCTCCATGTCCATCGACTGCGAGAGACTCGTGCCAGGTATCCGCACGACCTGGATGGCAGCATCGCCCTCGTCGAGACTGGGAATGAACTCTGTGCCCATGCGCGAGGCGGCATAGCCACTTACCGCAACAAGGACCACTGCGGATGCGGCAGCCAAGCGGCGGCTGCGAATGGAGATGTCCAGGAGCGGAATGTAGGCGCGGCGCGCCGCGCGCATGAGCAGGTTCTCATGTTCGGAGACGGGGCCGGTCACCAGGAGTGCGATCGCGGCCGGCAGAAACGTCACTGACAAGAGCGCTGCAGCGGCCAGCACCATCAGCACGGTGATGGCCATCGGCGTGAACGTCTTTCCCTCCACGCCGGTGAGGGTGAGGATAGGAAGGTAAACGACCGCGATGATGGTCATTCCGAACAGGGCTGGCCGCACGACCTCGCGCGCACCGCTGAGAATGGTCTCGAACCGTTCGGCGGTGGTTAGCAGACGACCAAGTCGAAGCTGTGCTGCAGCCAGCAACGCGAGGCAGCTCTCAACGATGATGACGGCGCCGTCGATGATGATGCCGAAGTCGATGGCGCCAAGGCTCATCAGATTCGCGCTGACCTTGTATTCGACCATGCCGGTCATGGTAAACAGCATCGACAGGGGAATGATGCAGGCTGTTGCCACCGCTGCGCGAATGTTGCCGAGGAACAGGAACAGGATGACGATGACGAGCAAGGCTCCCTCGAGAAGATTCTTCTCCACCGTCGCGATAGTGGCCTCGACGAGATGCGTTCGATCGTAGACAGTCCGCGTTACTACTCCCGCCGGAAGAGAGGGGGCGATATCGCGAAGCTTCGCAGCAACACTCTGCGATACAGTGCGGCTGTTCTCGCCGATCAGAAGCATCGCCGTGCCGAGCACGATTTCCTTGCCGTTGATGCTTGCTGCGCCAGATCGCAGCTCTTGGCCTTCGCGCACCTCCGCCACGTCACGGATGCGCACGGGCACGCCTGCTCTTGAAACGATCGGGATGTCGTGAATATCCTCGACACTTGCGATTTGCCCTGGATAACGAACCAAGTATTGCTCACCATTACGCTCAATGTATCCCGCGCCGACATTGGCATTGTTTGCGGCCAGGGCAGTCATGACGTCGCGGAAGGATAGCTTGTGGGCCATCAAACGCGTGGGATCCGGGAGAACGTGGAACTGCCTCACGTAGCCGCCGATAGTGTTCACCTCGATAACGCCGGGAACGTTGCGCAATTGCGGTTTGATGATCCAGTCCTGGATCGTTCTGAGATCGGTCGACGTATATGCCTTGCCGCTGGAATTCCGCGCATCAGGCTTCGATTCGACGGTAAACATGTAGATCTCGCCGAGGCCGGTCGAAATCGGCCCCATCGCGGTTTGGATACCGGTTGGCAGTTGGTCCTTCACCCGCTGGATGCGCTCATTGACGAGCTGGCGCGCCCAATAGATGTCGGTCCCGTCCTTGAAGACAACGGTCACCTGGCTCAAGCCGTAGCGTGACAGCGAGCGCGTATATTCAAGACGCGGAAGTCCACCCATTGCGGTTTCGACGGGGAAGGTGATGCGCTGTTCGACTTCGAGCGGCGAATATCCCGCTGCGGCGGAATTGATCTGCACCTGTATGTTCGTAATATCGGGAACCGCGTCGATCGGCAGCCGCGTGAAATTCCATGCACCAAGGGCGGCAATTGCGACGGAGGCGACTATGACCAGCCAACGCTGGCGGATCGAAAAGGCGAGGAGGGCGTCGATCATGTTGTGGCCCCGGAGTTCGGACGTGCCCTTTCCCGGATACGGACGAAGGAGGTTGCATCGGTCGTGAAAATGACACCATCGCCCTTGCGTCCCGTGCATGCGGCCACGGCGATCACGTCGCGGATTGCGCTGACCTGGTCGGGGCGGCAAGCAATCTGCAACTGCAGAAAATGATGGTACGTGAAATCGGATTCGCTCGCCGCGTAGGAGCCGCCGGTGCCCCTTCCTCGGCCCTGACCCCGCGCATCGAGGAAAAAGAAGCCTGGAAATTCCGGTAGATCGTGCAATGCCCGGACGACATGTTCCTTCATATGAGGTCTGATCAGCGCGGTGACAATGGTCTTGCCTGATTCACTGCTCATGAACGGCTCGTCCCTTGGCGAACCCCGCCTGGTCGGCGAGAATGTTCTTGGCGCGGACGTCGTTTTCTACGTAGGCCCCGGCTGTTGTGACGTTTCCGCCTCAATGTTCATTATATCATGGCATGATAATATAGCGGTTAGGAGGTCAGGACAATGCTGCTGATGCGTCGCTCCGAGGCCTACGGCCTCCCAGCAAGGCTGTTTCGGGGATTGTCCGACGAGTCCAGGCTGGCGATCCTTGAAGCCCTGAGACAGGGGCCTCTTGCCGTTGGGCGCATTGTTGAGATCACAGGGCTTTCGCAATCCAACACCTCAAATCACCTGCGGTGCCTAAGCGACTGCGGCTTGGTGTCAGCCGAACAACGTGGTCGCTCGATTCACTACAGCCTGAGTGATCAACGAATAAAGGTGCTGCTCCAGCTCGCGGACGACCTGCTCGCCGAGGTTGGGCGACGAGTTTACGCGTGCACGAACTATTCTGAGGCGGGCAAGCCGAGATCCACGGCCAATGTGGGACGAAAACCACAGCGGCGACGTCGGTCGTAGAACACAGCGTGCCGTCAAGCGCGCGGCCTCCGACATTAAAGCCAGCGGCGGCGCATCCTGCCGCGGCCGCATTTGTCTCTCGAACGCGCAAAGGGCTTCCTGCGTTTCGCCCGTTCTCCGTAGCGCCGCATTTACGTCTAGGCAGTTGCCCCAGTGCGAGACCAGACATGCCCGTGCGCGTTGCCCGACTGAGGCCCGGAATCGCTGTTGGCGCGCGCCCCGCAAAGTCCGCCTGATCCGAGATATCAACGACGCCCATGCCCTCCTCCGGAGTTCTGTCGGTCATCTTTCGATCAATGCTTGCGTTCATAAATGAACATGTCATATGTCGCGGTGTATGGCTCGATCGCGGCGAGTTGGACAAGATTATCGAGAGGAGTGCCGCTCCGCCGGCTCAGGAGCCTACCCCTGAACTTTCACAGCGCGGCTATCGAGACCATAAAAGCCAACCAGATGATCGCTGGGGGCAGGGACATAGACGCAAGTCCTGGCTAAGCGACATCTTCGACTAGACGACGAGGACTTGAGTTCCGCAGCAGGTGCGTGCCGCGCACTGCCGATGGTCAACAGAGGTGAAACACCGTGCAGCGAGCGCTCCTGTTCCTGAATCGCTATAGCCGACATGGCTCAACGAGTGCGGCTAATGCGGCGGTTCGGCAGCTCGGCGAAGGCGGGATGTCCCTGCTGCAATACTCGAACTACGATCGCTGCGACATGGCGTCGCTGATCCGAAGCCATGCTCCGGAAATTGACTGCGTCATCGTGGCTGGAGGTGACGGAAGCATTAACGCCGCTCTCGAAGGCCTCGTAGCAACGGGACTTCCACTCGGGATCCTTCCTTTCGGCACCGGCAATGATTTTGCCCGCACCTTGGGAATCCCGATGGAACCTGCGGCGGCCGCAAGTCTCGTGATGCAAGGCGATACACGTTCGGTAGATGTTGGCGAGATCAACGGCCATTTCTTCATAAACGTGGCGAGCATAGGCCTCAGTGTCGAGCTCACCCGTTATTTGACAGGCACGCTGAAGCGACGGTGGGGTCGCCTCGCTTATCCAATCGCTGCGGCGAAGGCACTGGCGCACACACGACCATTCAAAGTGCGTATCACGGGGGGCGATCGGTCTTTGGATGTGCGAAGCTTGCAGGTCGCCATCGGCAATGGGGTCTATTACGGCGCCGGAATGGCGGTGTATGACCGTGCGAGGATTGATGATCAGTGCCTCGACTTCTATTGCTTGGAGCCAGCTCATCTTTGGCGCGTGCCGCTGTCCTTTGCCGCCTTTCGCCGGGGCAGCAACCGAGCCCTTTCAAGCGTCCAGGCATTCTGTAGCCCCGGTCCAATTGAGATTCACACCGAACCAGCACTTGCCGTGAACACGGACGGTGAAATCACGACGACGACTCCAGCGACCGTTCGGCTCCTATCGAAAGCGCTAAATGTAATCGCTCCGATAGAAAATCCGCCGACGGGTGACCAGCGCGTTGCCGAGTGATCGTGTCGAAATGACGACGCAACCCGCTGTTATCGTCTGGGCGATCGTTCTCGCTCTTCCTGCTCTACCACTCGTGGATTAGCCGGTGGCGATGAACCAGCGAGCTTGAACGCTCAGTTCGGCATCGCGTTCCTTCTAAGGTTCGCACGCCCTTCGACATTAAGGCCAGCGACGGCGCATCAAGGCGAATCTGGACCGCAATCAGCTCGGCCCGAGGCCGGCGCGAGCTTGGCTGTTCAGATCGCGCGATATCCAGGGTGATGTGCCGTCACCCAGACCGGCGCTGATGCCTAGTCCTCGAGCTTTCGCGAGATAACGTCCAGCGTCTGCGGATTGAGCTTTAGGTCGTAGTCCCTGCCGTCGGCCATGCGTGCGTCGTCGACTTCCCAGGCGTTGCGCTCTTCGTCAAATTCGATCTCATCCCAACTCGTGTAGCCAAGTTCCCTCAACTTGGTCTCGATACGAGATCGCTCTTCCAACGTCGGCTTGCGATCGGCCAGAGACGGCGTCACGGCAATGGATGCCAGGGTTGCGATTAGAACAAACATTTTGCTCAACCGAGTCATGTCGCGTCTCACAGTGAAAGTTTGCAGGTGCTGTGATCTTCGGCTCCCAGCCATGTGACAAGATGCTTTCCAAGTCAGTCAAGCCCGGCGACGTCATTCCGAGGTTCGGTGGCGGCCAGCCGCTTTTTCCCTCTCGACTTAACATATCAATGAGTATTTGAATATGGGGGAGATGTTCGTTAGTCAAGCGCTCTTGGTCGGTGTGAAGAAGGAGAGGGGGGCTGTGAAACGCTTCGTTGTTTTGGTCGCGGTCGCCGTGCTCGCTTCCGCGCCTGCGGTAGTTATGAGGGTGATCGGATTGCGACCAGATCCTCTTATGGACGCGGCGATCTTCGGCGTGGCAATCCTCGCCGCCGGATTCCTTCTGTCGTGGAGCGCGGAAGCAGCGGAGCGCCACATTGCACAAGGGCTTGTCCTCGCTGCTGTCGCGCTGGTCACAGTCCTGCCGGAGTATGCTGTGGACATCTATTATGCGTACCAGGCGGGACGCGCCGGAGCCGAATCGCAATACGTGCATTACGCTGCCGCCAATATGACCGGCGCCAACCGACTGCTCGTCGGTTTTGCCTGGCCCCTCCTCGTGTTCCTGCATTGGGTGAAGGCACGGCATCGCAGAGTCGAGCTTACTCGCGGCAATGCGGTGGAAGTGGCATACCTGTTGCTCGCAAGCCTCTACGCCGTTGTCATCCTGCTCAAGGGCCGCATCGCGCTCGTCGATCTTGCGGTCCTAGTCGGGATCTACGCAGCATACGTCTGGCGCGTGCGTCACGTGGTGAAACCTGACGGTCCCGACGAAGATGAGGAGCCCGGACCGGCCGCGGCGCTGCAACAGCTTCCATTGCGTGTTCAGTGGACCATCATGGCGGGACTTGCAACCGTCGCCTGCGCGATCATTCTGTTAGCCGCTGAGCCTTTCGCCGAAGCCATGGTCGCCGCCGGACGCGTGCTCGGCATCAATGAATTCTTGCTGATCCAATGGCTGGCGCCGTTGGCGAGCGAGGCCCCCGCCGTCATGATTGCGATACTGTTTGTGCTGGCCGGCCGCGCCGCCGCAGGCCTCACCACCATGATCAGCGACAAGATAAAGCAGTGGACTCTTCTGGTGGGCATGCTGCCGCTGGCGATGAGCATCGGTGCCGGCGCAACGACCGCACGGCCACTGGATGCGCGGCAAACCGAGGAGTTCTTTTTGACCGCCGCCCAGTCACTACCGGGCGTCGCTCTCCTTCTCCGCCTGCGGCTCGGTATCTTGTCGGCGCCCGTCCTAGCCGTGCTTTTCGTGACCCAGGTTGGGCTTGCTTATCATTTCAGAGACGATGAAGCGCGGACGATCGCCAGCCTGACTATCCTGGCCTGGGTTTACCTGGGCCTGGCATGTATTTTGTTCGCGGTAAACGGCCGTTCGCTGATTAAGATGATTCGCATTGCACTGGGCTCCACGGCTACGCCCATCGTTGGCCGCACAGGTGCTTCCGGGACAGGATGACGTTTCATGCGGATACTGCTTCAGGCCGCGGCGTCCATTGACAGGTTAAACGAACGGATAGCCGACGTCGTGCGTTGGGCGCTGCTCGCAAATGCCCTGCTGATCACGTGCAATGCGCTGAGCCGAAAGCTTTTCTCTGTTGCATGGGCAAACGCGTTCGACATGCAATGGCACTTCTTCGCGGCTGTCGTGTTGTTGATGGCGGCTTACACGTTCAAGCGGGATGAGCATGTGCGCATCGACATATTCGCGCATCGCCTGGGCGAGCGCGGCCTCGCCTGGCTGGATCTCGTAGGCATCATCATCGTCTTGCTTCCGGTCTGCGCTGCGATGGTCTGGGTGAGTTGGCCGGACTTCTTCAGCGCCGTTCAGCACAGCGAGACTCGATCGACTCGTGAGAGCACGAGCGATTTGCCGGCGTGGATCATCAAGGGTTTCATTCCGTTGGGATTCTTCATGCTAGGTCTGCAAGGTATCGCCGAGGCCGTCCGCTGTGTCGCAGCGCTGCGGGGAATCGTGCGCCGTCCTATACACCGCCGCCAATTGATCGAGGGAGGAGAGCATGACATTTGAATTGCTCGCTCCGCTCATGCTCGTGTCGCTGGTGATCGTGCTTCTCGCCGGATTTCCCGTCGCGTTCTCGTTAGCTGCCGTTGCTGGTGTCTTTGGCCTCGTCGGCGTTCTTGTCGGGCGCTTCGATGCGATGTTCCTCACCGCTATGAAGTTCCGCGTCCAGGGCGTCTTCTACAATGACAACCTTTTGGCAATCCCGCTCCTCGTCTTCATGGGCATGATTCTCGAACGCACCGGTATCGCAGAAGATATGCTACTTGCGCTCAACCGCCTGTTCGGGCGCATTCCCGGGGGACTCGCCTACACGGTGATCATTGTCGGCGCGGTGTTGTCCGCCGTCACCGGCTTCGTTTCAGCATCCGTCATTGCTCTCGGCCTGATCTCGCTGCCGGTAATGCTGCGGACCGGGTACGATCATCGGCTGGCGACCGGCGCTATTGCCGCTGCGGGTACGCTTGCCCAGATACTGCCTCCCAGTCTCGTGCTCATCGTCCTTGCCGAGCAGATGGAGGTTCCTCTCATTGAGATCTATCACGGCGCCTTGCTACCCAGCGCTCTGCTGATCTGCCTTTATCTTGGCTACATCTTCTTCGTGACCTGGCGCAAACCGCATTTGGCGCCACCAGCCGCCCTGAAGGGAGATCATAGCTGGACTGATCCAAAGCTATGGCTGGACGCTGCAATCGCCGCCGGTCTCCCGCTGGGTCTGGTGTTGGCCGTGCTCGCGTCAATTTACTTTGGTGTCGCGACGCCAAGTGAGGGAGGCGCAATCGGAGTTACAGGGGCGTTGCTGCTCGGCTTGGCAAAGCGAAGGTTGACGGGCCGTAATTTGAAACAAGCAATGGAGATTGCGGGCATTCTGTGCTCATGCGTGATCTTCCTGCTTCTCGGCGCCTCCTTCTTTACCCTGGTTTTCAGGGGGCTTAACGGGCATTTATGGATCGAAGCGCTGTTCCAGCATATCCCGGCAGGCCAGCTCGGCTTCCTGCTGTTCGTTAACGTGATGATTTTCCTACTCGCGTTCTTTCTCGATTTTTTCGAGATTGCCTTCATTGTTCTTCCGCTGATCGCGCCGATCGCCCACAAGGCCGGCATCGACATGGTGTGGTTGACCGTGTTGCTCGCTGTCAATCTGCAAACATCCTTCATGCACCCGCCGTTCGGAATTGCGCTGTACAATCTCCGCAGCGTCGCTCCACGATCGATTGCGACGCCACAGATCTACTGGGGCGCCGTCCCATTTCTGCTGCTGCAACTTTTGGTGGTCGCAATTCTGATCATTGCGCCCGGTATCGTCACCAAGACCCCTCCACCGGCTAGCGTAGACGACATTCGAATTGAGTTGCCTCCGTTTGAGATGCCTCGGCTTGAATAGAGTACGGCCCGCCACCGACGTCTCATGGCGGCCGGCGCTGCTCGGTCTGCTCAACTTTAATCAACCGTGATCTGGACGCTTCATGCACCTCGACTTCCTCAAGGCAATACTCCTCGGCATGGTGGAAGGATTGACCGAGTTCATCCCGGTGTCCTCGACGGGTCATCTATTGTTGCTAGAGCACTTCTTCGGCTTCAGCGATGCCGCGTTCGGAAAAACATTCGTGGTATTGATTCAGCTCGGCGCCGTGCTTGCGATCCTCTCGATTTATTTCGTGCGCCTGTGGAATATCGCGCTCGCGCTACCACAGGATCCGGCTGCGCGACGCTTCGTGCTTGGCGTGTTAGTGGCCTTTCTGCCCGCGGCGCTCGTTGGGTCGATCGCTCACGGATTCATCAAGGAAGTCCTGTTCAATGTCTGGATCGTGTGCAGCATGCTGATCGTTGGCGGCCTGATTCTGCTTTGGGTTGACGGGATGGACCTCAAGCCGCGCTATCATGATGCCACGCAGTTCTCGCTGCTGATGTACCTTGCCATAGGCGTGGTCCAGTGCTTCGCCATGATCCCTGGTGTATCGCGCTCCGGCGCGACGATTGTCTCGGCGATGCTGTTCGGCGCGGACAAACGCTCCGCGGCCGAGTTCTCATTCTACCTTGCTATCCCGACCATGGCCGGCGCGTTCAGCTACGACCTGTATAAGAACTGGTCACAGATGAACGGTAGCAATACCCTGATTGTTGGGGTGGGTTTTGCCGTATCGTTCGTATGCGGTTCGTTTGTCGTCCGGACGCTGCTCGATTACGTCACTAGGCATGGTTTTCCGTTGTTCGCGTGGTGGCGAATTATTGTCGGCGTTCTCGGGCTCCTGGGACTTACACTTTCCAGTAAGCTCCACGATTGGGCTGCAGTCTTGAAAGGCATTCGCATGGCAGCCGAGACGTAGGATTGGAATTGATAAATAGGTGTCTCCGCCGGAGTTTGGCCGATTTGCACGGGCCGAAGAACACCCGCAAAAAACAAGTATCAGAGCGCCACCGTGAACTCGCGCGAGTGGCACGCATATAATGTGGAACGTCTTAGCCTTAACGTTCAAGCATGGCCTCAGGGAGACCGATATCGTCGGGCAAACGGGAGGTATCGATGCTAATTGGTTTGAAAAGTATCTGTGTCATTCTCACCAGAGTGACCTATGCGCCTCTTATGCTGTTTGGCTTCGTAGGCGGAGCAATCTGGCTTCTAACGATGGGATATTCGCACTGGTTTTTGGCGCCACTGCTCTCCGCCGCAGTGCTCTTCTCGTTCTTAGCGGAAAGAACTGCCCCTTATCAGCCCGATGCGAACACAAGTAAGGATGATGCTGGCCGTGACGCAACGCATTTTGTCGTTAATGAAGCAAGCTCCGCTATAGCGTTAACGCTCATCCCAATCTTGAGCTCCCTAAGCCCATTTGGAGGACACTGGCCTCACGCTTGGCCCCTTTGGCTGCAAGTAATTGCGGCCATTCTTGTCGCCGACGCCGGAATTACTATCGCCCACTACCTGAGCCACCGGCTTCATTGGCTGTGGCGCTTCCATGCTGTGCATCATTCCGTTGAGCGACTCTACGGCTTTAATGGATTCATGAAGCATCCAATCCACCAAGCCATCGAAACAACGGCCGGCGTCACGCCGCTGCTTCTCATCGGGATGCCCCTTGATGTCGGAATTCTGTTGGGTTTCTCAGTAGCAATCCAGCTGTTGCTTCAGCATTCCAACGTCGATATGCGGATCGGTCCGCTAAAGTACGTGTTCGCATTCGCGCCGGTCCATAGGTTTCACCATCAGCGAGGCGGCCACATTGGCAACGTCAATTTCGGGTTGTTTACGACTATCTGGGATCGGCTACTTGGTACGTTCGTCCACGACAATCGGCACTTTTACCCCGGCGATTTCGGAATCGGGGACAGACCAGACTATCCAAAGAAGTATAGTGCCCAACTATTTGAGCCGTTTCGCGGTGAGTAAAAAGCTCCCAGGTTATCCTGAATTATGGGCCCGATGCGGAAGGGAAACCAACTGACTCGAGGTGATCCCAAACATGGTTTTCAGGGTTCGAGCGAAATGTGCGAGGTCTGCGAAACCAGCTGAGTGAGCTGCTGTTGTGGCGTCTGCACCTTGAGTCATCTCCATTGCAGCGCGACGAGCACGCCGCCAAAGAACATACCGCCGAAAGGGTAAACCGGTGCTCTCGGCGAATAGATGGCGAAATCGGGACTCGGATAATCCGACAAGGTCGGCAAATGGACGGAGGCGCAGTGCGCCGTCTGGAATGCGATCGTCAATTTGCTTGAGAATAGACGAAAAGTCTGAACTCTCATTGAGCAGAGTGCTTCCTTCACCACGCAGCCAAGGCGTCCAAAAAGGGGCAGTTCCATGATCGATGAGGGAGGGGTCCTTGCTACCCTTGCAAACCTCAAGGATATCGCGAAGCGCCGGATGCCTGACTGCAGAGGGCTCCAGAAACGTAACGAGCACGTCCTCCGTCCCTGGTCGTATACGGTGCACCACGAGAGGGTCTATGAGAATGAGAGTTCCCCGAATGCACCGGTTGTTTGCGGTTATTACGTCGACGCCTTCCGCATGCTGAACAATCTGAGCCGCGAGATGCTTATGAAACGTCGCGTCTCCCGATCGGCCGCGCCATGACGCCCAATACTCGCCAATAGATAGCTCGCCGCACCAAGGAGTGTGTGCAACGCGCCCGCCTGTGACGTTGGATGCTGACTGAGGCGGTAGCATAGCGGCAAGTTCAGTCAACGCGCCTCGTTTGTTGTTCATCAGTGACCCTTTGTCGGGAACAGAGCTTCGTGAGATGCGCCTCCGGACGAGAAGCCCATATACCGAAGTGACAGGTTAGAACCTCAGGCATCATTGCGTGAAGGGCAAGCCCGCTCTGGGAAAACCGGCGGGTTTCGTGGGCGCTGCTAGAATCCGCGCCGGCAGCCGTTTACTGCATGCCCGTGGCTAAGCCCCCTTGAAATTGTCCTCCGAAGAGGATAATTCAAACATCTGTTGAATTGTTTTCGGATGCGAGAGAATGCCCGTCCACCTCGAGGACGAACGCGCGGTTGAGCTGGCGGAGGTTTTTCGCCTTCTTGGCGACGCCAATCGTCTTCGCATCGTGGTTGTTTGCCTGGACAGTCCGCTTTGCGTTGGCGACATCGCCCATCATGCGGGACTTTCGGCGTCCCTCGTAAGCCATCACCTGCGGCTACTTCGCGCCGCTCGTTTCGTACGCTCGCAGAAGCAAGGCAAGCAGGTCTTTTACGGCGTAGCGGACGACCACGTCCGTTGCGTGATCAACGACATGGTGGCCCACGTCGACAAGCGTCGATCGGGCAGGGAGGACGACGATGGCGGATACTGACTTGGCACGAGGGCTAATCGACCCTGCAGCGGGGTCCGCGACTGGCCGCCGCCGGTTTAAGATCGAAGGACTCGACTGCCAGAACGAGGTTCGTCAGCTGAAGGCAGCTATCGGACCCATCGCCGGTGGGGAAGAAATGCTCGCCTTCGACACAAAAGCCGGTCTGATGGAAGTTACTCTTACCCAGACCGGGCCGACGGACGAGGCAATCATCGCGGCCGTGGCTCGCACGGGAATGCGAGTGGTCTCGCACATGGGTCCTCAAACCGAGCTTCTCTTCGAAATCGACGGTTTGGATTGCCAAAACGAGGTGCGGCAGCTCAAAGCTGCTGTTGGCCCTCTCGTTGGCGGCGATGACAAGCTCGGCTTTGATACCAAGCAAGGCACGATGCGGGTCAGCCCACAGAACCTCGCTACGATCGATGAAATAGAGAAGGCCGTCTCAGCCACCGGCATGCGGGCGACGCTTCGCGGCGGGACGTCGACCAGCGAAGTCGCCAAGGAAGCTCCCCTCACATTCCGAGTGCGAGGTCTCGACTGCCAGAACGAGGTCAGACAGCTCAAGGTGGCCGTTGGTCCGCTGGTTGGCGGAGACGACAAGCTAACCTTCGATACGAAGACCGGCACGATGTGGGTCGCGGCCCAGTCGCAGCCATCAGCGCTCGCAATCTTGAATGCTGTGGCAACGACTGGAATGTCGGCCGAAGTGGTTGCAGAAGAACGCACTGCTAACGATGAGGCAACCGTTCCCTTCTCTGGGGCAGCGGTTTGCAACACATGCTCTGGCGATTCTATCGGCGATCAGGCCCTTACCGCGACCGTTCCCATTTTGCCGGGGCAGGTGGTGTTCAAGGTCCACGGAATGGACTGCGGCGACGAGGTGGCTGCCCTCAAGCGTGAGGTTGGCCCGGTCGTCGGGGGCGAGGACAAGCTCGCATTCGACTTGGTGAATGGGCGTATGTCCGTTTTGGGTCGCGCAGACGCGGTGCCGGTCGAACAGATCGAAAAGGCCGTCCTTCGAACGGGCATGACAGCCGAACTATGGCAAGAAGGCGTGACTTCGGACGCCACACTGGCCGAAGAACGTCGTCGTCGCACGCAAACAATTTTGACCGGCGCCAGCGGCCTCTTTGCCGCAGCCGGTGTGGCGCTGCATGCGGCTTTCGGGGGAGGCCTCGCCGCTGCCGTCGGTGCGGTCGAGACGACTGGCGGCACACCTTTGCCGGCGATCGCCGCCTATGTTCTCGCGATCGCTTTTGCCGTTCGCTACGTAGCTCCGAAAGCCCTGCTATCTGCTCGACGCCTGCGGCCCGACATGAACTTGCTGATGGTCGTGGCAGTGGCCGGCGCTATCGGCATCGGCGAGTGGTTTGAGGCAGCGACCGTTTCGTTCTTCTTCGCACTGGCTTTGGCCCTCGAGGCATGGAGCCTTGGGCGGGCGCGGCGGGCGGTTGCGGCGCTTATGGAACTGGCCCCGACGGTTGCGCGTGTTCGCCAGGCCGATGGCAACGAGGCGGAAGTGCCCGCGGGGGAGGTTGCAGTCGGTGCGCACATCGTGGTGCGTCCCGGTGACAAAATCCCTCTCGACGGACGGGTCATTGCCGGCGAGAGCGAGGTTAACCAAGCCCCGATCACGGGAGAAAGTGTCCCTGTACCCGTCGAGCCCGGCAAGGAAGTATTTGCTGGAACGATCAACGGCGAGGGCGCCCTTGAAATTCAAACGACCAAGGCCGCACAAGACACGACGCTCGCTCGCATCATCCGGATGGTCGGGTCAGCCCAGAGTCGGCGAGCCCCCAGTGAACAATGGGTCGAGCGGTTTGCTCGAATTTATACGCCTGCGGTCATGGTGCTCGCATTGGCGGTATTCTTAGTGCCGCCTCTCGCTTTCGGTGAGGCCTGGGAGCCGTGGTTCTATCGCGCGCTGGTGCTGCTCGTGATCGCTTGCCCTTGCGCGCTCGTCATCTCAACCCCAGTGACGATCGTGGCAGCGCTTGCAGGCGCGGCTAAACAGGGCGTGTTGATTAAGGGCGGTGTGCACCTCGAAACTCCGGCCAAGCTGAAGGCGATTGCCATGGACAAGACCGGCACCTTGACCGAGGGCCGGCCCAAGGTCGTCGAGCTCGTCCCACTAGGCAACCACACCGAAGCTCAGTTACTGGAGTTCGCGGCCGCGCTGGAGGCGCGAAGCGAACATCCTCTGGCTCGTGCGATTCTCGACGAAGCGAGAAAGCACGGTGTCAACGTTGTCGCTGCGGATTCCGTCCAGGCGGTGCGCGGCAAGGGCGTGATCGGCCGGATTGGCGGTCGCGAGGCCTGGCTCGGATCGCGAAAGTACCTGGAGGAGCGTGCAACGACCGGCGCAACGACCGAGGTCCTGCTTTCGGCTGACCGAATCGCGGGCGCTGGACGCACCGTCGTTGCGGTAGGCGACGAAAATTCCGTTTGGGGCTTGATAGCGGTCTCGGATGCCATCCGACCTGAAGCCAAGCGCATCGTCGCGGAACTCCATGCAGCAGGCATCGAACGTGTTGTCATGCTCACCGGCGACAATCGTGCGACGGCGGAAGTGATTGCCCGTGAGACCGGTGTGGACGAGGTCCGGGCTGAGCTTCTTCCCGAGGATAAGGTCGCCGCCATCGAGCGGCTCGTCGGACAATTTCACAAGGCGGGTAGCGCCGTCGCGATGATCGGTGATGGCGTCAATGATGCGCCGGCAATGGCCCGCGCCGATCTTGGTATCGCGATGGGGGCGATCGGCTCCGATGCGGCGATTGAGACCGCAGACGTCGCTTTGATGTCGGACGATCTCTCGAAACTGCCTTGGTTGATCCGCCACTCGAAGGCGACACTTGCCATCATTCGGCAAAACATCGGTTTCTCACTCGCGGTGAAGCTGTTGTTCACGGGCTTGACGATCGCTGGCTTCGCATCGCTCTGGGGGGCTATCGCGGCCGACGTTGGCGCATCGCTTCTCGTAGTCCTGAACGGGCTGCGACTGCTCACACGCGGACAACAGCAAAACTCTTAACCGTTTCGCGCACGGGCTTGATCGATGTTCGCGCGCGCAAGGACGTCTAGCGAGGAATACTCATTTGGCGTTGGTTTCCAATATAGGCTTTGCCACGGCCTTCGCCGCCGGGGCGGTATCGTTCCTCTCGCCCTGCGTCCTGCCGCTTGTCCCAGGTTACGTGTCGTACGTTGCGGGTCAGTCCGTTACAAATTCCACGGCGGGTCAGGCGCGATTGCGAACCCTCGGGCTAAGCCTGTGCTTCGTGCTCGGCTTCTCGACGGTATTCGTGCTGCTTGGCCTGGGCGCAAACGCGTTGAACATGCTCTTGAACGCCTACCGATGGGAGGTCAACCTTGCCAGCGGTTTGCTGGTCATTGTCTTCGGATTGTTTACCGCGGGTCTTCTTCGCTTGCCATGGCTTCAGCGTGAATTACGTTGGCATGGAAATCCACCCGGGAGCGGACCGGTTGCAGCCTATCTTCTCGGAATGGCTTTTGCCTTTGGCTGGACGCCCTGCATTGGCCCCGTACTCGGTGCGGTGCTGGCCGTCTCGACGTCCTCGGCCGGTCTGAGCGGGGGTGCTCTCCTCGCCGCGTATTCGCTTGGACTCGGGGTGCCCTTTATTCTAGCGGCGCTCTTCATGGGCGGGTTTGTTGGAAGACTACATACCTTCCGCCGAGCTGGTCGTGCGTTGCAAGTCGTAGCGGGCAGCATCATGGTTGTGATGGGCGCGGCCATGATCACCGGCCATCTCACAATGTTCGCAATCTTCATGCTCGAGACCTTTCCGGCGCTCGGAGCCATCGGATGAGTACCGAACCGATTGCTTCGAAGCGTACACCTGAACCGTCGGTGCACGGGCTGAAATTTTTTGGACTGAGCCTGACGTTGGCGTGGTTCCTCATAGATCAAGCAACCAAGTGGTGGATCCTCGAATACGCCATGAACCCGCCCGAGGCGCTCCGCATCACGCCGTTCTTTAACCTGGTGCTCGGCTGGAACAGGGGCGTCAGCTTTGGAATGTTGAGTGGTCATGAATTGCCACCTTGGACTCTCGCACTCTTTTCGGCGACCATTGCGGCGGCACTCATTGCTTGGCTGTTGCGGACGCGCGACCGACTTACTGTTACTGGTTTGGCGCTGATCATCGGCGGGGCGCTTGGCAATGCGCTTGATCGAGTCAATCACGGGGCCGTGACCGATTTTCTCGATTTCCACTTGGCGGACTGGCATTGGCCAGCATTTAACATGGCGGATGTAGGCGTGGTCTGTGGTGCCGCGTTGCTGATATTGGACAGCTTTGTTCGCCAAGATCGTGACGCGACCTAAGGCATACCTCACGAAAGGCGCACCGGAGCCGCACCAATTCGCGAACCAGGATCGGAGCCGATCGGTGAAAGACGACTTCTGGCTGTGGCGCCGGTAGGTGTGTGCACGGACTGCTGCTCAACTGTAGCCGGCGTCGCAGGCACTACGACATCGGACGATGACGGCTGGTTGGTGGCCGATCGGTCGAGATCACCTCGGACCTGCTTCTGAGGCTGAGTTGCTGGTGACCGTGGACTTGCAATGGGGTGCGAGGCAGAAGATTCAATAAGAATCTCGCGGGGCTCCGCCGCCAATGCGTCAGGCCGGTTGATGTAACCCAGGGATCGTCGCGTTTTTTCGTCCACGTCCGGCGACGGGCCAGTACTAGCTGCCAAGGCTAGTTTCTTCAGCTAGGGGTGGCCGCCGCCATCCTGATAAACGAGACGAATGGCGGGAGTCCCCTTCGCAATCAGGGCAGCGACATCCCCTTCGTCCCGCGAAGCCTTGCGGAAATATCCGCCACGAACGTCAGATCGGTACCAAACGCATATCGGCCACCCGAGACCGTCCACGTCGGCTCCTGTCCGGTAACTTCGAAAATATCGGAGCCTTCCTTCAGGCGAAAGCGTTGGGGTATCCAATATTGAAAGACAGAAAGAAACTTGATCTCGGGTTCATCGCAGCGGCAGTCGCGTCATAGAAGCCTTCCGGAGCTTGACGATCGCCTTCGCGAACCTTCGGACCGAGTTGTCCCGACCACCGGCACATCGGGCCACGAAAGCTGAAGTCATGAACGATTACTTGAAACGGTGCCCTCAACCGGCGCGATGCTCTTGTATGGGCTCGCTTTTGTTGCACGCAACGGATGCATAGGCCGTTAACTTGACATCAGCCCGGTTCTGGTTGATTCAAACATTCATTGGAACGTATATATGGCAAGATCCAGTCTTGACGAAGACCAGGCGACTGAACTCGCAGAGATATTTCGCGTGCTCGGGGATCCGAACCGCTTGCGGATCGCGGTCATCTGTCTCGGGGAGCCGCTATGCGTGACGGACATTGCCGAGTGCGTCGGGCTCTCCGCGGCATTGGTAAGTCATCACTTGCGACTTCTGAAGGCTGCCCGGTTCGTGCAGGCCAAGCGGCGAGGCAAGCAGGTTTTCTATGGGACGCTTGACGATCGCGTGCGGTGCGTGATCTGGGACATGGTCGGCCACGTAGGCGGCGATACCTCCGCTTTAGAGAAACAGGACAACGAACGTCAAACTCGCCGAAGAAAGAAATGACGTCTGTCAGTTGCAGTTCAACGGCGATGTCATGCACGGTGCTGCGACCACGGCTGCGGGTTCGACCAACGCACAGTTAAGGGACGGATATAGGGGAGGGACTATCCTTGCCCAAGCAAAGCTCCGCGCGCGCGAACCATAACGACGAGCCGGTCACACACGAGCGGTGTGACATGCCGATAACTCGCCGTCCATCATTCATGCGTTCCATGCGAGCGCGCTTCACATCAATGCGAACTTGCTCGGTCGCAACAACACCAACACCGGCGTCAATAACATCCAGTACACCGCCCAGTTCGGCAATGGTGTGTTGGCCAGGACTGCGAGCCTATGAAATGAGACGCGCATCAGGTCGATCGCAAACCAGCGTGTGGGCCCTTACCCGACCGAGCAAGCATTGACCGCGATCGGCACAGCGCCAGCAGCGCTGCGCAGAGCTGACTCACTTCCACGAATTTCGTCCTCGATCTGAATGGTTACGTGATCGATCTTGAATCGCTCCTTCAGCATGGCTTAGGCTCGTTTCAGCACTGGGGCTGCGTCCTTCATGTCCGTCACGACCAGATGTTCGCTTAGTGAATCCACGCCGGATGAGATCGTCCAGACGTGCAGATCGTGCACGCCGGTAACGGCCGGGATTTACAGCAACGCCTTCTGCAACTCAGGCAAATCGATTTCGGTCGGCGCGCCTTCCATCAGGATATGGACGGCCTGACTCAAGAGCTTCCAGGTGCGCGGGACGATGAAGAGTCCAGTGCCGGCCCCGATGATCTGATAGGTCGGCGTCCAGCCTGCGTACATGATGCAGGGCCGCCGCGATCACAGCGAACCGAGCATGTCGCTGAGTACCTGGAAATAGGCCCCTGGACGTTGTTGAGGCTTTCTGACGAGCCCGCCGCAAGCAGCTTCATGCTGATCAGGTTGACGATCAGGCCGACGGCGGCGACAGAAGTCGTTTGTAGGGCTTAAAGGATGTAGATCGTGAGCAGCAAAAGCACCACTGCGTTCATCAATGCAGCGAGGATCTCGGTACGCAGATAACCGTAAGTTTCTTTGCGGCGTTGGGGCCCTTTTGCGCGAAATGGATGGCAAGCAGGGCGAGCGCCAAGCCGCCGGCGTCCGTCGCCATATGCGCCGCATCGGCGATCAAAGCGAGGCTGCCGGTCACGATACCACCTACGATTTCGGCCCATGTAAGGTTAAGGTCAGCGCCAGCGCCGAATAGAGCGCCATGCGGTGGCGACCCGCCGCCGACGGGATGATGTCTCCGTGTGAATGGCCTGCGCCTATGGAACCTCGCCTCGCATTGCTTGAAGGTTGCGGCATGTGTCCGACCGGTGACAGCTAAATTGATTCTCTAATTATTCAACGTCATTTTGAACTAGGCTTCCGCAGTTCAGCGGACAATGTAATAGTATTTCCAAACAAGGTTTGCTAACTCTGGCCCAATGAGACGTCAGGTTTGTCAAAGATTGCTGAGACCGCAAGCGCCGCGCCTTCGCGGGGTGTTCATGATGCTCTTTATGCTTGTTTATGTATTCATTGGTCTGGCCCACGCCACCGCGCATGTGAATGAAGCGATCATGCAGGTAAATGAAGCAATACCGGCAACAGTCTCACTCGAAGCGAGTGGGGCGGCGACGGATGGGTCTGACGACGCCGACTCCAAAAAATCATCCGGGGGCGATGAGTACTGCCAGGTCTATGCACCGGGCGTGATGCCGGTTTCGGCGTTCGTTGGCATCCCCCCAGCCGAGCCGGTCGATCTGCTCCTCGTGACACCTGCGTGCCACGCTGAGGACGTTTTTGGGCTTGATCCGCCGCCCCCCAGGCATCTGACCTGAGTACCCTAGTCACGCGCCGATAGTCCGCGCGTCGTTTTTCCTGCTTTCAGGTTGGTATAATGTATTTGGTCGGAATGGCTCTGCGCCTGATATGCGCATTGCTTGTCATAACAATCCCAGTTGAGGCTGCCGAAAACGCAACGCGTGCGATCTCGTTGCCGCAGGCGCTGCAGCGTGCGCTTGCGGCAAATCCGCGCCTGACCGCCGCCGAGCGAGACATCGGCATTGCCGGTGGCTTGCGAATCCAGGCCGGAGTGCTGCCCAATCCGGAAGTTTCCTTCGAACTCGACAATGTATTGGGCTCGGGACCCTACAAGGGTTCCCGCTCGGCCGAGACCAACTTGCAACTCAGCCAACTCGTGGAATTGGGAGGCAAGCGGGAGGCGCGCATCGCTGCCGGCGAGGCCGGCATCGGCGCCGCCGTCTGGCAACGCCGCGCAACGCGGCTGGAAGTTCTGTCTGAGACCGCGATCGCATTTATCACGATTATCAGCGCGCAACGCCGTATCGAGATTTTCGACGAGCAGATCGCAAGCTTCGACCAGCTCATTCCATTGTTGCAACGGCGCGTCCAGGAGGGTGCTTCATCGCCGGCTGAGACGCTGAGAGCGCAGGTTGCCGCCGACCTTTTCCGCGTCGAGCGCGAACGGGCCAGGACTCAATTGGCCCTCGCGCGCCGTGATCTCGCAATACTCATGGGCGACAGCAGCGCCCGATTCGGTAATGCAGTCGGTCGGCTCACCAATATTGGCCAGCCGCCATCCTTCCAAAGCATTGTCCAGGCCATCGAAGCCAATCCGCAGCTGCTGCGCTGGACCGCTGTAACCGCACAGCGCAATGCCGAACTCCTCATCGCCCGCCTGAAGGCGATTCCCGATCCGCGAATTTCTGCCGGCTGGCGCCACTTCCAGGACACCAATGACAATGCTGTACGGCTCGGCGTTTCGATTCCCATTCCGGTTTTCGATCAGAACACCGGCAACATCATCGCCGCCCAGGAGACACTCGCGAAGACCGACGCGGAACGGGCTATCAACAAGCTCGTCCTGATCAGCATTGTGGGCCGGGCTTACGACACGATCACCGGGGCCTTGGCCGAAATCAAGCTGCTGCGGTCATCGATCATCCCGAACGCGCGCAGTGCTTCCGAGACGATTCAGAGCGGCTATTTGCAGGGCCGGTTCACCTTGCTCGAATTGCTCGATGTTAAAGGTTCGGTCTTGCAAGCGCTGCTTCGCGAACAGGAAGCCCTGCAGAATTTCCATATTGCCATCGCGACGATCGAAGGTCTCGTCGGTAATCCATTTACGCTCACTCGCGAGACCTCAAGATGATCAAGCGATCTGTCAAATACCTGGTTTTCGTGTTGGTCGCGGCCGGGCTCGTCTACGGCGGCTACCAAATAATGAATACGCCAGCGAATTCGAAGAAGACGCCGACCGAAAAAGTCGAGAAGGAAGAGCACGCGGAAGGTGGTGTCGAAATGAGTGACGCCAAAGTTGCGGCAGTGGGCATCGAGATCGCAAAGGCCGCACCCGGAGTGCTACGGGACAGCCTGCTGTTGAACGGCATCGTCCAGCCCAACCAGGAATCTCTGGTACAGGTAACGCCCCGCTTTCCGGGAATTGTGCGCGAAGTCCGCAAGCGGATCGGCGACCGAGTCCAAAAGGGAGAGGTTCTTGCGATCGTCGAAAGCAACCAGAGCCTGACGCCCTACGAATTGAAGGCGTCGCTTGCCGGAACGGTGATCGACCGTCAGACGACTTTGGGAGAGTTCGTATCCGAACAGAAGTCGGCATTCGTGATCGCGGACCTTTCCACGGTCTGGGTGGACTTTTCCGTGTACCGCCGCGATTTGAAACGCGTGAGCATCGGCGACCAGATTCTCATCGATCCTGCCGACGGCGGACCGCCGATCGAGGCAAAGATCTCATACCTCTCGCCGGTCGGCAGTAGCGACACCCAAAGCGCATTGGCGCGAGCGATCGTGCCGAACGCCGAGCAGCGTTTGCGGCCTGGCCTCTTCATTACCGGCCGGCTGGCGTTGTCCGCGAAGAAGGTCGGCGTTGTGGTGAAGTCGTCGGCACTCCAGTCCATCGAGAATCGGACGGTCGTCTTTGTGCGTAACGGTGAGAAGTTCGAGGCCCGCGACGTCGAGGTAGGCGATCGCGATCCGGAGCTTGTCGAAATTGTTTTTGGTCTTCTGGAAGGCGATTTGTACGCCGCGCAAAACAGTTTCATCGTCAAGGCGGAGATGGCGAAAGGATCGGCCGAACATGAGCATTGATGGCGACATGATTCTGGTGACCGCTCTCATCAGACCGCACATGGAGGGGCACGTGGTGCGGGCGCTTCACGAGTTGCCCGACTTTCCGGGTTTTACGCTCACTGACGTACGAGGGCAGGGACGCGGCCGCGGACAGGGCGGACACTACGTCTCCAGCGAAACCGACTTGACCTATCACCGGTTCCTCGAACTGCGATTGGTCTGCCGGACCGAACTCGTCGGCCCCATTTGCGATCGCATCGCGGCGGCGGCGTGGACCGGCCGAAAAGGCGACGGTGTGGTGTTCACGACGCCGGTCTACTCCTTCGCGCGCATCAGGGAAATCGGACGCGTTTCGGAGAAGCACGATGATTAACGGCATCCTTGCGTTCTCCATCCGCCAGCGCTGGCTGGTGATGATCGGCGTTCTCGTTGTGGCCGCGTTTGGCGCCTGGAATTTTACACGGCTGCCGATCGACGCCGTTCCCGACATCACCAATGTGCAGGTTCAGATCAATACCCGCGCTCCTGGCTATTCACCGCTTGAGGTCGAGCAGCGCATAACCTTCCCGATCGAAACCAGCATGGGCGGGCTGCCGAACCTTCAAAACACCCGATCGCTGTCGCGTTACGGTTTGAGCCAGGTGACCGTTGTCTTCAAGGACGGCACCGACATCTATTTCGCCCGGCAGTTGGTCAACGAGCGCATTCAGCAGGTCAAGGACCGGCTTCCGGCCGGCATCGAAACGGCGATGGGTCCGGTCTCAACGGGATTGGGCGAGATCTACCTTTTCACGGTTGAGGCAAAGCCAGAGGCGCGCAAGGCCGGTGGCGAGCAATATAGTCCGACCGATCTACGCACGATCCAGGACTGGATCATCAAGCCGCAACTGAGGAACGTTCCCGGCGTCATTGAGGTCAACACCATCGGAGGATTTGAAAAGCAGTTTCACGTGCTGCCGGACCCGACGCAATTGATGGCCTACAAGCTGAGCTTCCGCGAGGTGATGACGGCACTTGCTGCTAACAACGCCAACGTCGGTGCGGGCTATATCGAACGCAACGGCGAGCAGTATCTTGTGCGAACGCCCGGCCAGGTCGCCAATATCGACGAAATCAAGGACGTCGTCATCGGCTCGCGCAACGGCGTTCCGGTTCGCATCGCCGACGTGGCCGACGTCCGGGAAGGGCAAGACCTGCGGACCGGTGCTGCTACCCATAACGGAAAGGAGGTCGTGCTCGGGACGGCCATGCTGCTGATTGGCGAGAACAGCCGCGCGGTGGCACAACGCGTTGCAACAAAGCTCAACGAAATTGGACGGTCCCTGCCAGACGGCGTTATCGCACGGGCCATCTACGACAGAACCCACCTGGTCGAAGCGACCATTGCGACAGTCGAAAAGAACCTCATCGAAGGTGCGCTTCTCGTTATCATCATCCTGTTTTTAATCCTGGGAAACTTCAAAGCGGCTATCGCGACGGCCTTTGTCATCCCGCTCTCGATGCTTTTCACTATCACTGGAATGTTCGAAAACAAGGTCAGCGCCAACCTCATGAGCCTGGGCGCGATCGATTTCGGCATCATCATCGACGGCGCAGTCATCATCGTCGAGAACTGCTTGCGCTTGCTTGCGGCCGAGCAGCATCGTTTGGGCCGCATTCTAAGCCGTGAAGAGCGATTCGAGACTATCCTGGCTGGATCCAAAGAAGTGATCGGTCCCAGTCTCTTCGGCACGTTGATCATCGCCGTTGTCTATCTGCCAATCCTGACGCTCACAGGTGTCGAGGGCAAGATGTTCACGCCGATGGCGCTGACTGTGCTGATGGCGCTCCTTGGCGCCAGCATTCTTTCGATGACGTTCGTTCCGGCCGCCGTCGCCATACTTGTGACGGGCCGTGTTTCAGAACATGAAAACTGGTTCATGCGCGGTGCGCGTCGCATCTACGTTCCCCTGCTTTCGAGGTCGATCCAGGCTCGCCGCACGGTCGCATTCGTAGCGGCGCTTCTTATCGTAATCAGCGGCTTCGCAGCGTCCCGCATGGGCGGTGAATTCATTCCAAGTCTCGACGAGGGAGACGTCGCGCTACAGGCGTTGCGCATTCCGGGAACGAGCCTGACGCAATCGCTTGCGATGCAGCAGATGCTTGAGAAGCGCTTGCTAAAAATTCCTGAAGTCAAGGAGGTATTCGCGCGCACCGGTACGGCTGAGGTGGCCACGGATCCGATGCCGCCGTCGATTTCGGACGGTTATGTGATGCTGAAGCCGCGCGATCAGTGGCCAGATCCGAAAAAAACCAAGTCGAGCATCGTCAAGGACATCGAGAAGGCCTCAGAGGAAATCGCGGGCAGCAGCTACGAACTCTCCCAGCCAATCCAACTGCGCTTCAACGAACTGATCTCGGGCGTCCGCAGCGACGTCGGCGTAAAGATCTTCGGCGATGATCTTGACGTTCTGGCGCAGGTCGCGGGCCAGGTGCAAACCGTTCTGCAAACGATCGAGGGCGCGGCGGATGTCAAAACCGAGCAAGTGTCGGGATTACCGGTTCTCACAGTCAAGCTCAACCGGCAGGCGCTGTCGCGCTACGGCATCAGCGTCGGCGATGTTCAGAACCTGGTCGAAATCGCGGTGGGCGGTAAGGGCGCCGGGCTTGTGTTCGAGGGCGACCGACGCTTCGAGATCGTCGTCCGGCTTCCCGAGCACCTTCGCTCCAACGTCGAGGCCATCAGATCGCTGCCGATACCGCTGCCGCCCATCGAGAATCAAGCCAAAACCATGCCCGCGTTGTGGGGCAACTCTCCGCTTGCGCAAATCCGATACGCTCCACTTTCCGAGCTTGCTCAAGTCGACGTCGCGCCGGGTCCAAATCAGATCAGCCGTGAAGATGGCAAACGGCGCATCGTGGTCTCCGCGAACGTGCGTGGACGAGATCTGGGTTCGTTCGTCGGTGATGCGCAGCGGCAAATCGCGGAGAAAGTGAAGCTGCCGGCAGGCTACTGGATAGGGTGGGGTGGTCAATTCGAGCAGCTCGTTTCCGCGACAAAACGGCTGACCATCGTCGTGCCGATCGCGCTGCTGTTGATCTTCCTCCTGCTGTTCATCAGTCTGGGCTCGGCGGCGGATGCACTGCTGGTGTTCAGCGGGGTTCCGCTCGCGCTGACCGGTGGAATTCTGGCGCTGCTGTTGCGCGGGATCCCGCTGTCGATTAGCGCGGGCATCGGGTTTATCGCCCTGTCCGGTGTCGCTGTGCTGAATGGCCTGGTGATCATTACCTTCATCGAAAAGCTGCGCAGGGAAGGGCAGTCTATCATCGACGCAGTTCGTGAGGGGGCGCTTACAAGATTGCGGCCCGTGCTGATGACGGCACTCGTTGCCTCGCTGGGCTTCGTGCCGATGGCGATTGCCACCGGCGCCGGCGCAGAAGTTCAAAGGCCGCTCGCGACCGTGGTTATCGGCGGAATTATTTCATCGACATTGCTCACGCTTCTCGTCCTGCCGGCACTTTATGTCCTGTTCCGGCGCGAGAACGGTGAGAGGGACGAACAGCCTCAATCCACATCCAACGGAGTCACGACATGAAGTACATAGTCATTCTTGTTCTTTCGCTTATCTGGTCGGCGCCTTCGTTCGCGCAGCATGCCCACGGCAGCGAAAAGGGGCCGAACGGCGGTCCAATGGAGGACGTCGCTGGCATCGACGCTGAACTGGTGACCTCCGGCAACACCATCACGATCAATGTGTTCGATCCCGGCAATCACAAGCCGGTTTCCACGAAAGGCTTTAGCGGTGCCGTTCTTGTGGCGGGTGCCGGTGCTCGCGAGACCGTCACCCTTGAGCCCTCCGGTGAGAACGCTTTGAAAGGAAATTCAAAAAACGCAATCGGCGCGGGCGCGACGATCACACTGACAATCAAGACGGCCGAGGGCAAATCCGGCCAGGCCAAGTTCGGGAAGTGAGGGACTAATGTACAGGACGGTTGGACGTTGAATGGACATCGAACAGTGTGCCAGCGTTCCGATTGCGACACAGGCCCGCATTCGGTACCGACATAGCGATCGAGACCGCCGATGCCGCCGTGCCTCACGGACGGGTGGCCGTGTCGCGGCCATGGTCGGCCTGTCGAAGCGGACGATGGCCAACATCCGGCAGAACATCGCCATTGTGCTTGGCCTGAAAGCCGTCCTCCTCGTCGACCAACTTGCGCCCTGCCATTCTCGCCGACACCGACTCAACCGTCCTGGTGACGATAATGCGCTTCGCTTGCTCGCAGTGCCCAGAACCTGACGGAGATCTCAGTTCGCCCACCTAGTCGACATCTGCATCGATCAAAGGAGACCGGCATGGGGTTCAACCAATATCACCAACAGCCGATGGGCTTTCGGAGGAAGTGCGAACGTTCGCCCGCATGATCGCGTCACGGGCCTATTCCTGGAGGCATTCGATGAGATTGTCGTTCCAAATTCTGATGGCGGGTATACTATTGCTATTGGCGTCTGCACTTCCGTTCGGAGAGGCAGGGGCGCGCAGCGGTTTTGCCACGGAGCGTCCGTGGGCAGCCGAGCATATCGAAGGACTTCCGCCCGACATCCGCCGCGAGGTCATCGGGCGAGCACGTGCATGCGGCAACAAGCCCGCGGCAGCCCACTATTTTTCAGTCTCGATCCAGGCTGGAGGAACCCGTTTCGTTTCGCTGCATTTCGAAGACTTCGCATGCATGAATCGGGCGGCCGTGTGTGACGACGGTCTGTGTCTGCACCGACTGTACCTAAATTCGCACGGTCGTCAGCGTCTGGTCTTTAGCACGCGAGCGCGCGACCTGAGGATGTTCAACGACGGCAATACCGTCGGGTTCGAGGTGATGGGCGGTCCGTCGGCGGGACTTTACCGATGGCAAGGCCGCCGGTTCGTGCGGTCGGCCGGTTTCACGGAGAGATGAAGGAACTATGGCATCGTCGATCATCGTGCATCTGATCTTATCAGCACCAAATGCATTTGAGCGCCAATAATACGTCGCATCGATATCGTTGAGCGAGATATCGGCGCTTCTTGGAACGTTGAGTGCGACGTGTCCGGTCTGCAACAACAGGATACTGCGCTGGCGCGTAGGCGCGTTCCACTGCCTGTTAGGACCGGATGGGATCAGTTGACCGCACCCTCCCGGAACAGCGTCTCGATCAGCGGACATTCCGGCAACGTGCCGTCAGCGCATCGCGCAACCACCTCCTGGAGCACCCGCTCCATGCGCCTGAGATCGGCGATCTTTGCTCGCACGTCATCGAGATGCGCGGCAGCGACCGCATGCGCCTCGGCGCAAGGCTGGTCGCGTTCGTCGACGAGGCGCAACAGTTAGCGGATTTCATCAAGGGAGAAGCCGAGTTCCCGCGCACGCCAAACGAAGCGAAGGCGCCGCTCATGCGCCGTGTCGTAGCTGCGATAGCCGCTCGTCGTGCGCGGCGTCCGATCGCTGGCCACAAAGCTCGCCTTGACTCGTTGGCATTCCCGCCGGCAAGATCATCATCGCGACCGGCGCGCGGCCGGCGGTGCCCGCCATCCTTGGCATCGAGGCCGTACCGTATCTCATCAGCACGACCGCGCTCCGGCTTCATCAAACACCTAATCTCGGTGTCCATCAAACCGGCAGCAGCTCACTCGGGGGCTTCCCAATGTCGGGTTACTTCGGCACTCAAACGCTGCAGCGCCTTCAGGCTCAGGCAGAGGTAAGCGCCGAGTTCATCAATGTGACACTTGGTGCGTGCACTGCCATGCCCTTATTGTTGGGACAGAATCCACTTCACCAGAGCTTCGGCCTCCTCTGGCGAAACGCCCGGTTGAGGAGGCATCGGTAGCTGACCCCAACTGCCGCCGCCGCCCTTCACGATCTTTTCGCTCAAGACCTTGATCGCGGATTCATCCTTGCCATAGCGCTCGGCCACGGCCTTGTAGGGCGGACCGATCATCTTCCGTTCGACAGAATGGCAGGCTACGCAGTTCTTGCTCTTGGCCAACTCGGCGCTTGCGAAAGCGGCCGACGATGTCAGAAGCGCGGCGAAAGAGGCTGCGGCGAGTTGGCGAAAGTCAACCATGGAGCTGGATTCCCGTCATGCGCGATCCGCGTCGGACGGTATCGCAGAACAGTGGTCGAAACAAAGCGAACAACACCGCACGATCATCATCGGCTCTCCGGTTAAATGGCCAAGCACGCAACGAAAGCAGCTGCGAATGCTGATCGCGCAATGCCGACGGACGCGGTCGAGCCGCGCCCGCAGAGGTCAGCCGCACCGCCGCAGCGGCAGGCGCGGCTGCTGATCGAGCTCAAATGGGCTTGAGCTGGTAGATGTCGCCCTGATCGGTGGCGACGTACATGCTGCCGTCCGGCGCCTGCACGACGGAGCGGAAGCGTCCGGCCGGCATCGGCAGGGACACCGTGGTGCGAGTGGCGGACGAGCCGTCGGCCGTGATGTTCAGCACGTCGAGGCGGTTACCGACCGGTGTTCCGTGGATGCCGATACCCATAAAGGTCACGACCATCCGGCCGTTCCAGTCCTTCCACTGCGGGCCGTTCAGGAACGTGCACGAAGACATGCCTTGCGAAAGCGTGTCGTTGTTCCAGGCCGGCTTCATGGCGTTGGGATAGGTCTTGGTGTCGGTCATCGGCATGAATGCCGACCGCTCCTTCGGATCCACCGCACCCATCTGGTTCGGCGAGTATCCGCAATACGCGTCGGGGCAGTCGCCTCGCCCGGCGATATTCGGGCGCGGATCCCACCCGCCGTTACCGCCGGCCGTGAGCGCCGTCACCTCGTCGCTATGCCAGGGGCCATTCTCCGCCGTGTAGGGCTGGTTCGTGCCGGGGCGGAAACAGATGCCCTGCGGGTTGCGATGTCCGTAGGTGAAGACGCGCGCATCGAAGCCCTGTGGCGGATTGTTGCCGGCCGCGGCCTTGCCGTCCCGGTCGATGCGCAGCACCTTGCCGCCCATACGGGTCGGGCTTTGCGGCACCTCGCCGTTATGGGTGTCGCCCGTCGTCACGTACAGGAAGCCGTCCGCGGGACCGAAGCGGAGGCGCCCGCCGTTATGAGCGCCAGGATCGCCGAAGGGATGGTTGCTGGGCGCCGGCTTGTAGGCGATGTCGGTGACGATGTCCTGCCGGTTCGAGACCTTGGTCAGATCGGGACTGACCGCCAGCCGCAGCACCCGATTGGTTCCTGGCGCGGTGATGCTCGACGCCGAGAACACGTAGATGTAGCGGTTGGTAGCGAAGTCGGGGTCGATTGCCACGCCGCTCATACCGGCCTGACCGCTGCAGAAGAGGTCGGATGCGGTGTCAGGATAGCCCTTGGAATCCTTCATGCCGAGCAGGGCGTTGATAGTGCCGGACGGTGACCGGACCGATAGTCCACGGCACTTCTCGGTGAAGAACATCGTACCGTCGGGGAGAAAGGCCATGTCCCACGTCAGGTCACGTCCGGTCATCACGGCGGTGCTGGCGAGTCCGGGAGTTCCGCTTGGGCTTTGGGCCGCCGCCGAGCCGGACAGGGCGAATGAGGACAATAGCGCGCAGGGCAATACGAAGCAGATACGTCGAGTCATCGATGTCTCCTCCGATTTTGTAAGTTTCACTCCCTAAAAGGGCCGGGATTCACCGGCCCCGAGCCGAAGCATTGTTTGGCAGATCGATTGTTATGCGACGCCCAAGCTTGTGCGACATCGCTTCTCACCGAATGGCAGGCACCAATTGCCTGAACAAGACGCCTGCGCCTCTGGGTCAACGGTGATCGCGGGTCAATATTGGTGATGGCGAGAAGGCTTGGCAAGAGGACAGCCAACCGGTTGCAGCGCGAGATGCCGTTGTCCGAGCGCGCATCATTGATCGCGCGCAGGGCAGATGATTACATCGGCGGCGCTGGGGCGCGGCTTGCCATGCCCATTCGAGAAGGAAATCCGACACGCAGTCATTGATTTGAAAATGTTGGCCGATCAACGGCCAATACATCAGGGAGGAGACGACTATGACCGAGTTTACGCCGGATCGACGATCTCTGCTCAAAGGAAGCGCCGCGGCATTGGCTGCTGCGGCGACCATGTCAGCCGACCAGATGCTCGGCTACGCCAAGGCCTGGGCGCAGACCGCCCAATGGAAGCCGGAAGCCGGCGCCACCATCAACATGTTGCGATGGAAACGTTTCGTGGAGGCCGAGGATGTCGCCTTCATGAAAATCGTCGACGCCTTCCAGAAGGCGACCGGCGTCAAGATCAACATCTCCAATGAGTCGTTCGACGACATTCAGCCCAAGGCCTCGGTCGCGGCCAATACCGGGCAGGGTCTCGACATGGTGTGGGGCCTCTATTCGCTGCCGCATCTGTTTCCCGAAAAGTGCGTCGACGTCACCGACGTCGCCGAGTATCTCGGCAAGAAGTACGGCGGCTGGGCGCCATCCGGCGTGGCGTATGGCAAGCGCGGCAACAAGTGGCTCGGCATTCCGGTGGCCGCGAGCGGCGGCCTTGTGAACTATCGCGTCGCCGCCATGCAGAAGTGCGGCTTCAAGGAATTCCCGAAAGACCTCGCCGGATTCCGCGAGCTGATCAAGGGCCTCAAGCAAAACGGGACGCCTGCGGGCATGGCGCTTGGCCATGCGACGGGCGACGCCAACGGATGGCTTGCCTGGGCGTTGTGGGCGCACAATGCCTACACCGTCGACAAGGACAACAAGGTGACGATCAACTCGCCGGAGACGGCGAAGGCGCTGGAATACGTCAAGTCGCTCTACGAGAACTTCATTCCCGGCACGATCTCCTGGAACGACAGCTCCAACAACAAGGCGTTTCTGGCCGGCCAGCTTCATCTCACCACCAACGGCATTTCGATCTATGTCGCGGCGAAGAAAGAGAACCCTGCGATCGCAGCGGACATGGATCACGCGCATCTGCCGGTCGGGATCAGCGGCCAGGTGCGGGAGCAGCATCTCGGCTTCCCGATCCTGATCTTCAACTTCACCAAGTATCCGCAGGCCTGCAAGGCCTTCACGGCCTTTTTGATGGAGGGCCCCCAGTTCAATCCATGGATCGAGGCGGCGCAGGGATATCTGTCGCACTTCCTGCTCGCCTATGATGCGAATCCGATCTGGACGGTCGATCCCAAGAACACGCCATATCGCGATGTCGCCAAGCTGGCATCGACACCGGCCGGTCGTGGTACCTTGAATGAAAGTGCTGCGGCGGCGATCGCCGATTTCGTCGTGGTCGATATGTTTGCGAACTATTGCTCCGGCCGTGAAGACATCAAGGGCGCGATGGCGTCGGCGGAGCGCCAGTTCAAGCGGATTTATCGGACCTGATGGACGGCTGATGGTTCCCGCGCGCGGCGATCAAATTGTCGCGCGCGGAAAACCGTCATTGCGAGCCGGGCGAAGCAATCCAGATCGGAAGCTGGATTGCTTCGTCGCGATGCTCCTCGCAATGACGTCGTAGCCGGGCAGCTGCCCATAAAAAAGCCAGCTACATAATCATTTCGACTCATTCGTCAGGCACACTAGACTGACCATCCTGGCTGGCAGATCGCCGCCGGCCCCCGCGCGCTGTCTGCGCCCGCTGTTACTGCCGGGAGCGGCCCCGCGGAAAACTCGCAATCGATGAGGACATGATGCTCACGTCGCAGCAGTTGAAGGAATTATTCCCAGAGGAAAGTGCTTTGAAGGATTGCGGTGTGCCGCCGCCGGTTCATCAGCGCGAGACCCTTGTGAACGGAGAACTGAGGCCGTGGACCGGGCCGGTGGAGATCGTGCGTTCGGCCATCTGCGTGCGCAAGCCCGACGGTTCGCTGGAGCAGGTTGAACTCGGCAGCTATCCCGTCGGGGGCATTCCGGAGGCAAAGGTTGCGCTGGATGCGGCGGTCGCCGCTTATGACAGCGGGCGCGGCGAATGGCCGACGATGACGGTCGCGCAGCGCATCGCCTGCATGCAGGATTTCACCAAGCAGATGATGGCGCGCCGCGAGCAGATCGTGAACCTCATCATGTGGGAGATCGGCAAGACGCTGCCGGATTCCCAGAAGGAGTTTGATCGCACGGTTGAATACATGAAGGCGACGATCGAGGCGCTGAAGCATCTCGATAACGACAACTCGCGTTTCACCATTGTCGAAGGTACCATCGGCCAGATCCGCCGCACGCCGCTTGGCGTCGTGCTCTGCATGGGGCCGTACAACTATCCGCTCAACGAAACGTTCGCGACGCTGATCCCGGCACTCATCATGGGCAACACCATGGTGTTCAAGCCGCCGAAGTTCGGCGTGCTGCTGTTTCAGCCGTTGCTCGAAGCGTTCCGCAGTGCGTTCCCGAAGGGTGTCATCAACACGGTGTACGGCAAGGGCTCGGAGGTCGTGCCGATGCTGCTTGAGTCCGGCAAGGTCAATGTGCTGACGCTGATCGGCTCGAGCCGTGTGGCCGACCACCTCAAGAAGATGCATCCCAAGGTCAACCGGCTGCGCGCCATTCTCGGCCTCGATGCCAAGAACGCGGCCATCGTGCTGCCGGATGCGAATGTCGAACTCGCGGTGAAGGAGTGCCTGCTCGGATCGCTCTCCTTCAACGGTCAGCGCTGCACGGCGCTCAAGATGCTGATCGTCCATCGCTCGATCGTCGATAAGTTTCTCGCACGCTTTACCGAGGAACTCGCCAGGCTGAAGGCCGGCATGCCGTGGGACAAGGGTGTCACGCTCACGCCGTTGCCGGAGCTTGGCAAGGTCGAGCATATGACGCGGCTGGTTGCCGATGCCACGGAGAAGGGCGCCAAGGTCATCAACGAAGGCGGCGGCGCGAGCAGCGGCACGCTGTTCTATCCCGCGGTGGTCTATCCCGTGAAGGAAGGCATGCTGCTGTACCGCGAGGAGCAGTTCGGACCGATCGTTCCGGTGATGGCGTTCGACGACATCGATACAGCGCTCGACTACGTCATCACCTCAGAGCACGGCCAGCAGGTCTCGATTTTTAGCGAAGATGCGGAAACCATCGGGCGGCTGGTCGACCCGTTGGTCAATCAGGTCTGCCGGGTGAACATCAATTGCCAGTGTCAGCGCGGGCCGGATGTGTTCCCGTTCACCGGCCGCAAGGATTCGGCGGAAGGCACGCTCTCGGTCACCGACGCGCTGCGCTCGTTCTCGATCCGCTCGATGATCGCAGCCAAGCAGACCGACGATTCCAAACGGCTGCTCGACGACATCGTGCGCGATCACAAGTCGAACTTCATAAATACTGGGTTCATTTTGTAATTGATACAAAACTCACGGACGGAGCGTGTGCCCCGGACGTGAGTTTTCATCTCGCTATGTGATGCGCTGTCTCTGTCTGGGCATGATCTGTTCCGAAAACCGGTTCCCACTTTTCGGGATCATGCCCTGGGTAACGAATTCTCAACCAATTCGTGGTTACCAAATAGTAAACCCATTCGGAGTTAGCGCTCATGACCGATCACACAGCCGACGGCGAGATCAAGGAGTCCGGCACTCACAGCGCAGCATCGCTGGTGCCGGATACCGGCGATATGGTTCAGCATGAGGCAAAGGCACCAGACGCGCCACAGGAAAGCGCACCGGCACAGGTTGCCAAACAACCTTCCAAGGAAATCACCTTGCAGCGCCTGACGTCGCACAGCTCCTGGGAAGATATTGTCAATGAAAGCGCCGCGCGCGAGCAGCAGTTTAATGCCGCGCCTGCCACAGGCCGCCGTCTCTCGATGGCCGCCATCGTGGCCATCGCCGCCGCAGTCGGCGCCATCGGAGGCTCGCTCGCCACAGTGGGCGCCGGGCACTACCTGAAAAGCGATCAGACCGCTTCCATTGCGGCCGCAAGCGCCGCAGAGCAAGCGCGCTCGGTCGAAAGCGCGATTGCTAAAATCAACGCTGACATTGCCGCCCTCAAGGCCAGCAGCGCCGCACAATCCGCGAAGATCGGTGAGCGCATCGACCGGGTCGAGAAGGCGCAGGCCGAGCCTGCCGCTAAACTGGCGAAGCTGAGCGAGGCCGTTGAAAAGTTGAAGGCGCCGGCGCCTGTACAAGCCGCAAACGCCGCTCCGGAAACCACCGGCTCGATCAAGCCCGCCGCCGCGCAGCCCGGCCGGCTTCCCGTTGTCGAAGGCTGGACGCTGCGTGAAGTGTCCGCCGGCATTGCGACGGTGAGCGGCCGCCAGGGAATCTTCGACGTCATCCCGGGCGACCCGTTGCCGGGAATCGGGCGGGTCGATGCGATCCGCCGTCAGGACGGCCGCTGGGTTGTCGTCACCAGCCGCGGTCTGATCGTCTCGCGATGAGCGGCTTTGCGGGGTGTCCACACCCTGCAGCTAATGCGACAAACCGCTAAAATTTGAGTGTTCGCCTGAACGGACCGGCATGATCTCGCTGGCATGATGCAGCCTCTGATGAAGAGGGATGAGCATGCCTGCATACCGAGTGATTCCGCGCCTCCGAGTGGTTAACTTTTTCGCCCACGAGGTGATCGACGCGACTGATGGCGTGCCGTCGGCAGCGAACGACAACAATTGCCCGTATTGCGGCGGCGTGCTCGAGCCTGGTGACAAGGCGTCCGATTGTTCCGGATCTGGTGCTGATTCAGGCGCCTGGCCGATGATCCCGTTCCCCAAGGGCTGGGGCGCGTCCTGCTAAGCTGCTTCCTGGCGCGCGGGAACCGCGCGCAGCCCAGCCACATACAAAATCAATCCAAGCATGGTTAGCGCCGCCTGTACGATGCCGATGGCAAGCGTCGGGCTCGCAATCGATGCGGTCAGCACCACGCCGATCGCGGCCCCGGCCATTTGCAGAAATCCGAGCAGCGCCGAGGCAAGGCCAGCCCTGTCGCCGAACGGCTGCAGCGCCGTCGCCGTCACAAGCGGGCTTACCATCCCAAATCCGGTCAGGAAGATCATGACAGGGACGAAATAAGTCCAGATCGAATGGTCGACCCAGTGGGCCAGCAGCAGTACCAGGCCGCCAAGCGCCGCGATGCAAAGACCGATGATGGTTGCGCGCGCGTGCCCAAGCTTGAGTGCCACACGGGGCGCTGCCATTCCCGATGCAAAAACCCCGAGCACCGTTGTCGCGAAAAACATTCCGACCTGAATCGGCGAGAATCCCAGTCCGTCGATCAGGATGCGCGGTGAGACCGAAAACATCGCGAAGAGTGCGCCCATGTACAGCGCAATCGTTCCGGCCGGAGCGATGAAACGCAGATCGGTGAGCAGGCCCCAGTATCCGCGCAGGATCGCGGTCAGCTTGATCGAGACATTGCTGTCGGGCCGATGGGTTTCACCCACGCATCTGAAATAGGCGAATGCGACGGTGGCGCCGAACAGGCCGACCACGAGAAATTCTGAACGCCATCCGGTGGTGGCATCGAGCAGTCCGCCGATCAGCGGCGAGAAGCCGGGGGCGGCGGACATTGCGACCATGATGAAGGCCAATGCCTTTGTCAGGTCTTCGCCGCTCAGGAGATCGCGGGCGATGGCGCGCGACAGGACGGAGGCTGCACATGCGCCCAATGCCTGAATGGTGCGGCCGACCAGCATCATCGGCAGGGTCGTGGAGAATTCGCACCAGAGGCTTCCGAATACGAAGATGCCAAGTCCGAACACAACGGGCTTCCACCGACCGTAACGATCGGACAACGGACCGACGATCAACTGTCCGATGGCGAAGACTGCGAGATAGACGCTGATGGTCGATGAGACTGCAGCGGTCGAGACGTTCAGTGCTTTCGCCATCGAGGGCAGGGATGGCAGCAGAATGTTGGTCGCGAACGATCCGACCGCAGCCAGGGCTGCGAGTACGCTGATGCGCGCGAGCATCGATGGAGTTTTGCGCGTTGAGATCAACTCGTCGCTGCCGACATTCACAATGGTCATCTGAAGATCCCCTTTCGGGCTTTTTATATGATGTACATCATATATCAAACGGGAATGTCGCCCTGAGCTCCCCGCTTTCGCCGGGTGACGGTTGCGGCAGGAACATGGCGGCGCGAGTTTCGGAGTGGAGGACGCGACGCGTCGCCGCGGGCCCCCATCTTGAAGGAGCGCCCTTGTCCTCACCATTTATGACGGTGGAGAAAATATCCCCGGCAAAACGCAGGTCGGGAGGAGAAAATGAGTTACTTCAAAACTGCGGTTCTGCTTGCCGGATTGACGGCCCTGTTCATGGGGGTCGGCTATCTGATCGGCGGAGCGGGCGGCGCCGTGGTGGCGCTGGTTATCGCCGCAGCCACCAACATGTTTGCCTACTGGAACTCCGACCGCATGGTGCTGTCGATGCACGGCGCCCAGGAGGCGGATGAGCGCAGCGCGCCGGAACTGGTGCGGCTGGTGGCCGAGCTTGCGGGTCGCGCGCAATTGCCGATGCCCAAGGTCTATCTGATGGACAATCCGCAGCCCAACGCGTTTGCGACCGGGCGCGATCCGCATCATGCCGCGGTGGCTGTGACGACCGGCTTGCTGCAAATGCTGAACCGTGAAGAACTCGCCGGCGTGATCGCGCACGAGCTGGCGCATATCAAGAACCATGACACGCTGATCATGACGATCACCGCGACCATCGCGGGTGCGATTTCGATGATCGCGCAGTTCGGGATGTTCTTCGGCGGCAACCGCGACAACGGTCCGGGCATCATCGGCTCGCTGGCGATGATGATCCTGGCGCCGCTGTCAGCGACCATCGTGCAGATGGCGATCAGCCGGACGCGCGAATACTCAGCCGACAATATGGGTGCGCGGATTTGCGGGCAGCCGATGTCGCTGGCCTCGGCACTGCTCAAGATCGATAACGCCGCCCATCAGATCCCGAACATGGATGCTGAGCGCAGTCCCGCGACCGCGCACATGTTCATCATCAATCCGTTGTCGGGTCAGGGCATGGACAATCTGTTCTCGACCCATCCGTCGACCGAGAACCGTGTCCGTGAGTTGCAGCGCCTTGCTGGCGAACTCGGGCCGCGCGGGAATTTCGCAACCGCGCCGGCCAATGCGACTGGCAGACCGCGTGGCCCTTGGGGCTAACGGAAGGGCTGATCACGCGTCGCAAGTTGTCAAAGGTCCGATCCAGTTCTTCTGAATCGGACCTTCCTATCAAACCTTGAGATTTTCCGCCGACGTCTTGCCGCGGTTCGCCACTTCTTCGTATTCGACCGACTGTCCTTCGTTAAGGGAAGAAAGACCTGCCTTCTCAACTGCCGAGATGTGAACGAACACGTCCTTGCCGCCGTTGCTGGGCTGAATGAATCCATAGCCCTTGGTGGGGTTGAACCACTTCACAGTACCTTTAGCCATTCCGTCGTCTCCAAGAGGGTAAGACCGATAACAAAACGTCGAACCCCGCGGATGGGCGTGTCCAACGGCGCGCACGATACGCGGTAAGTGTGAGCCTTGATAGCGAAAATGGCGTTTGCGACAGCCGCATTCGCTCAAACTTTGCTCGAATCTGTCGAATTTATGCTGCTGCAACTGCGAAATCGGCGACCAAATCCGACAGCATTTCGGCTTTTTCGACCGTATAAACGTGCAGCGGCTCGACCCGGCCGCGAATGGGGACCTCGATCTGCGGCAAATTGGTCGCAGGGAGGTTCGCCGTTTTCAGGACATCCTCGGAGATCACGACCTCGCAGGACAGGCCCTTGGTCATGTCCTGCAGGCGCGCGGCGACATTCACGGAATCGCCGAGGGCGGTGAAGACGGTGTGTTCCTCAGAACCGATGTCGCCGATGATGACCTCGCCGCCATGAATGCCGACCCCGAACCGCAGCGGTTCCGGCACGTCGTCGCCGAGAAATTCATTCAGTGCATCGACGTGGATCGCGATCCGCGATGCGGCATCGATCGCCTGCCGGCAGGCCGTTTGCGGATTGGTGGAGAGGCCGAACAGGGCCAGTTGTCCGTCGCCGACGAACTGGTTTGGCTGTCCGCCGCATTCGACCACGGCCTGCGAGACAGCCGTCAGGAAGCGGTTGATGATGAAAACGGTATCGAACGGCAGAAGCTGCTCGGCGAGCTTGGTCGATCCGCGCATGTCCACGAACATGCTGACGACGTAACGCTCCCGGCCGGGAAGCGCCGGCTTGATGGTTGCCGCCGACGAGGCAGTCGTATGCGCGGGAAAGATCTGGAAGAACGCGACATCGGTCCGGGGGCGTAGCTGGCAGGCGAGGCGAATGGCGGGATCGCCGCCGGCGCCGACCCTTTCGAGCACGAAGGTTTCGCGGTTCGATGGTTCGGGCAGCGCGCTGCAATCGCCGATGACACGGATGCGGCAGGTCGAGCAGCGCGCCCGTCCGCCGCAGACACTGGAATGGGGAATGTTGAAGCGGGTGCTGGCCTCCAGAACGCTCAGGCCGACCGGGACGCGAACCGTCTTGCCGTTGCCATAGGACAGCTTGACGAGACCCCGGCGGCGCTCCATCAGCGCCCGGACCCCGCGGGCGACAAGGGCGAGGCCCATCAGGCCGAAATACCCATAGAGCGTAAAGGAGCTGATCTGTTCGAGCGCGGCCTGTTCGGCGCCGGTTCCGACCTTGTCACGCGACAGGTTTTCCGCACGCCATTCGGGTGCGGTGCTCGCGAACTGGACTGCGCGGCCGCCCTGATAGAGCCCGAGCATGGACAGTGTTGGGAGAATGACCGCGAGCGCGAGCAGCAGGGACGATATTTTCCTGAAGTAAGGCTTCGTCCGGAGCCAGAAATAAATTCCGATACAGCCATGGACCCACGACACCAGCAGCACGGCGTACATCGACCATTGCATCTCCGGGCGATACACCCAGTAGGCAAAGAAGACCTGCGGGTAATCCTTTTCATGGCCAAGCAAGGATGCAGCCAGGCGGACGCCGATCACATGGCTGATGATGAAAACCGGGATGCTGAGGCCGAGCACGAGTTGCGTCAATTCCATGCCGGTCCAGCGAAAGTGCCGCCGCGCATAGAGCGCCCAGATTCCCAGGCCCAGATGTGTCAGGACGGAGCCGTAGAGCACGATGGTCATCGGCCAGCTCTTCCAGAACACCGCATGATAGTAGAGGCCATCGTCCATCGCACCGAGCGAGACGTTGCCGAGCGCATGGTTGGCAAAATGGCTGATGACATACGCAAACAGGACAAGGCCAGTGATCAGCCGCACCTGTCGAATTCCGATGCCGCGAATGAACCGGCGAAGGGGTGATACGGCGGTCTCTGCCATGCTGAAAAGGGTCCGAAGCCGGTGAGTAACAACTGAATTTATACCGCGCCCGGATCGTCCGGAGGCGGCGGAATCCTAACGGAGACTTGGGTTCTGCGCCATGGGCGACCGCGCGCTTGCGCGCTCCCTTTATCGGCAGTGGCGGTTTGACTTCACCGTCGCGGTCGCGGAAAAGCTAACCGCATGGGGAAGGTAAACACTGCCGGAACGACAGAACCGGGGCATCTGACACCGCGCGCGATGCTTGTCGCGGCCGCTGCGATTGCTGTTCTTGTGACATTGCAGGTGGTCTACGCTGTAACGGCCGATCTGCGCACCGACGAGGCCTATTACTGGACCTTCTCCAAGGAAAGCGTGCTGTCGTATCTGGATCATCCGCCGATGATCGCCTGGGTGGTGCGGCTGGGAACGGCGATTTTTGGGGATACTAATTTCGGCGCGCGCTTCGGCGGGTTGCTGGCGATGTGGATAGCCGTTGCGATCCTTGGAGATATCGTCTGGCGTTTGACGCGAGATCGCGGCGCGGTCGTCCTCGCCGTGCTGATGCCGCTCGCGGCGCCGGAGTATGGCCTGTTCGCGTCGCGCATTCTGCCCGATGTTGCGCTAATTCCGTTCTCGCTCGCGATGGTCTGGTCGCTGGTGCGGCTGACGCAAAGCGATGACGGCCGCTGGTGGCTCGCCGCCGGATTATTCGGCGGACTGGCGCTGCTGTCGAAGTACACTGCGATCTTCTTTGCCCCGGCAATACTGGTGTTTCTGCTGGCGCCGCCATGGCGGATGCGATGGCTGCGCAGTCCGTATCCGTGGAGCGCGGTGATTATCGCGCTGCTGGTGTTTTCGCCGGTGCTGATCTGGAATTGGCAACACGACTGGGCGTCGTTCAAATTCCAGTTCATCCGCGCCGGTGCGGATCACGGCATTTCGGCGCGGACCGTCGGCGATTTTCTCGGACTTCAACTTGCGCTGGTCGGGCCGATCCTGTTTCCGGTCGCGCTCGCGGGATCGGTGATGCTGGCATGGCGCGGGTATCGGCAGCAGAATCCGGCATTCATTCTGATCTCGACCTGTGCGCTGGTGCCGTTTGGTTACTTCCTCTGGAAATCGTTCTCGCTGCGGATCGGCGACACCTGGCCGATGCTGATCTGGCCGTTCGCTTTTGCCGCGGCAGCCATCAATCTTGTCGAGATCGGCAAGGAGCCGCGCTCAGGCTGGATCTTCCGCACCGCTGAACCATGGGCGAGGGCCGCGATCGTTCTCGGCGTTGTGCTGAACATCGTGATTTTCTATTACTACAGCGTCAGCAATTTCGCGGTCGCGGCTAAACAGGACCCGGTCGCAAAGGAAGCGGGCTATGGCGAGATCGCCGCGCGGGCAAAAGCCGTCGCGGATAAGGTGGGCGCGACATGGATCGCGACGCTCGATTATCGGATATATGCGGAACTGCGCTGGCATCTGAAGGACAGCATTCCGGTGGTGCAGGTCAACGAGCGCAGCCGCTTCATCGGCTTCAGGGATTCCGCAAGCGCGGCCATGAAGTCCGGTATCGGACTGTACGTCGACAGCGCACCCAACGACGGCAATGTGATCGAGACCAAAACGCCCGCGACCTTGAAACTGGTCGGGCAGGCAGATCGGACGTGGCGCGGCGTTGTGATCGAGCCGTTCGCGTTCAAGACGATTACCGGATGGACGCCCGAGCTGTCACCGCCTCCGGACTCGCCGTTCTACCGATGGCGATTGCTCAACTGACGAAAAATCCCGGCCGCGCGATGCGACCGGGATTTTCGATTCAGGTGCGGCCCGGAATCAGTAGCAGACGTTCACGGTCCGCCAGCGGATGCCGTGAGGCGTGCGAACGCGGCGCTGCACATAGCAGCCAGTGTCGTCGGCATAGCCGCCGCTCACGATCACCGGGCTGAAACCGAAGCCAATGCCGTGGCCCCCGCCATGACCCCAGCCGTGACCCCCGTGATGGCCGTGCCCGCCGCCAGCGGAGGCTGCGGTGGGAGCGAGGGCGGCTGCGCCGAGAGCGGCAGTGGCAGCAACTGCGAGAGTGAGTTTGCGAAACATGGTCGTTCTCCTGAGGTGCGCGATCTGCGCGGGTTACCGAAATCCACCCCTTGCAGATTGGTCGCACCGCCCGGAGAACAGGTTCATCCATACCTTCGGCGTTGAAAACGCTTGGATTTTTGCGAGAGATTTTTCGGACGGCTCAGGATTTCTGATCGTCCCCACCGGCACGGCGCAGCAGGTCCTTGGCGAGATCTGACAGCACCGGACGAGGCAGCGCCTCGAACGGCAGCGGCCGTGTCACATCGATGGCGGCGAGGCCAAGCCGCGCCGTGAGCAATCCGTTGAGCAGGCCTTCGCCGAGCTTCGCCGACAGCTTCGCGGTAATGCCATGGCCCAGCATCTGCTGGATCAGGCTGTCGCTGGCGGCCATGCCGCCGGTCAGCGCCAGATGCGCAATCACATGACGCATCAGGCGGATCATGCCGAGCGTGCCAGGCCGCCCGCCATAGAGCCGCGCCAGTTGCCGCACCAGACGCAGCGCCGCGGCGAACACGAACAGCATGTCGATCACGGCGCCGGGGCTGACAGCCGTGACGAGCGAGACGCGTTGTGCGGCGCTCGAGACCAGCCGCCGCGCTTCCTGATCGAGCGGCGTCATCAGTTCGCGTTCGGCAAGCCGCATCATGTCGGCGCCGTCGATGATGTCTCGGCCATGTTCTTCCAGCGCGGCGCGGGCGCGGGCCAGCCGCGGATTGTCATGGGCGATCTTGAGCAGGTCGCGGACGATCGCATCGCTTTCCTTGCGGTCGTCGCTCAGAAGCACTGCGTTGGCGCGCGCGTGCAGCTTCTCGATGGTTTCCAGCCGCGCCAGACTAAAAGCCTCGCGCGCGATGATGACCACTAGCGCCACGACGGCGAGGATCGCGAACACAAGTCCGATGTAGCCAAGGCTGGTGCTGCGGTTGAACAGGTCCTCGACGAGATTGGAGATGCCAAGCCCGAGCCCGAGCACGACCAGACCGGCGAGCGCGGTCCAGAACACGCCTGCCCAGCCGAAGCCCTTGCGGGCGGGGACAACCGGCTCGTCGATGGGGACCGGAAGCAGGGCGGGATCGGCTTCCGGCGTGATGTGGACCTTGCCGCGCGCAGGACGCGAGGGATCGTCCTCCGCATCCATCAGGATGACGCGGGGATCGTCGAGCTTGAACGCTGCCGGCTTGCGGTGATGCGGCTTGTCGCTCATTGCAGCTTGTCTCCGATCAGAAACTGAAGCGCACGGTCGAGACGGATATGGGGCAGCGCAGGCTCTTCGCCACCCTCGCGGACCAGCAAAGGCGGACGAAATCGCAGAAACCGGAAGTCCGTCTGGTTGGCTGCTGTGTTGGACAGGCCACGGAACGTGCCATCGCCGCTGAACAGGTCGTCGAGCCTGGCTGGAAGATCGCCGGGGAAGGTCGCCACTTCCGTCTCGCCGTCGAAAACTTCGTCGCCGGACATCTCGCCTTCCTCAGGCGTGCCGAGGATCGAGGGCAGTTTCTCGCGGCCCTGCTGCACCATGGCTTCGCGTGTTGCGCGCACGGCGGCGAGCGCGACCACGTCCACGGACGCGCCGGCATACTCGGCGCGCGACGCGGCGCGTTCGACCATGCGTTTCAGGATTGCTTCGAGGCGGTCGTGACTGGTGTGGTGCAGGTGATCGGCCTTGGTGGCCGCGAACAGGATCTTGTCGATGCGCGGCCGGAACAGCGAACTGACGAACGTACTGCGGCCGATATTGAAGCAGTCGAGAATGCCGGACAGCGCGCCTTCGAGATCTTTCAGCGCCTCGGGGCCGGCGTTGAACGCAGCGAGCGCATCGACCAGCACGATCTGGCGGTCGAGCCGCGTGAAGTGGTCGCGGAAGAACGGCCGCACCACCACGTCCTTGTAGGCCTCATAGCGCCGCCGCATCATCGCCCACAGCGAGCCGTCCGGCGCGGTGCCATCATGCGGCACGTCCAGCGGCGCAAAGGTCAGCGCAGGCGATCCAGCGAGATTGCCGGGCATCAGGAAGCGCCCGGGCGGCAGCAGGCTCATGGCGAAGCGTTCATCGCGGCAGGCGCGCAGATAATCGGTGAACAGTTTGGCGGCGGTGAGTGTCGCCTGTTCGTCCTCGCGCTCTTTTGGCTCGAGGTTGGCGAGATGCGCATGCCATTGCTTGGCCAGCCGCACGCGAGGTTCGCGGCGCGACAGTGCGAGACTTTCCGCCGACCATTGCTCGTAGCTCTTGGTCAGCAATGGCAGGTCGAGCAGCCACTCGCCGGGATAGTCCACGAGGTCGAGTGTCAGCGTGCGCGTCGCCGCGTTCTGCCGCTGGTACTCGATCACAAGACGCAGTTCGCTGATGTCCGTGGTCGAGTGCGGCCAGCGCCGCTCGTTGATCAGGGTGCGAACGTGTCCCTCATAAGCAAAGCGCGGCACGGCGTCGTCCGGTTGCGGCTCAAGCCGGGCGCGGGCGATGCGCCCCGTCGCAAGCGACTCGAACACCGGAAAGCGCCCGCCGCGCAGCAGGCCATGAACGAGCGCGGTGATGAAGACGGTCTTGCCGGCGCGTGACAGGCCTGTGACGCCAAGCCGCACGGTGGGATTGAACAGGCTTTCGCCGTAATCGATCAGAGACCGGATGGAAAGGCGGGTGTCTTCGACAATGTCCGAAAAGCTGGGTGCCATAATTCGATCAAGACTTTGTCGGACTGAGGGATCAATGAAAGAAACAACGTGCGACAGTTTTATGAAGCTGGCGATTTATCGAACCAATATCAAGTTTCAGTACTGATATGAATCTTGATTTGATGGTTTTTCAGAGTTCGTTGACCGTTGTCATGCTAGATTGGACCACACGCTTGTCGGACAGTGCCACATGACGATCTTCCGATTGAAGCAGCTCAGCTCCCACGCCCGCGTCGCGGGCGGCGGCGTGGTGCGCTGGGACTACGACCGCGCCGAGCTGATCGCGGACGGCGTCGTTCATGTGCTCGGCATCGCGTTCGGATCGATCGCCGCAATAGCCCTTGTCGTTCTCGCTGCGCTGTATGCCTCGACCAAGGAAATCGTGTCGGTCTCGGTTTACGTCGCCGGACTGCTCGCCATGCTGGGGCTGTCCGCGATCTACAATCTGTGGCCGGTCTCGCCCGCCAAATGGCTGCTGCGCCGCTTCGATCATTCCGCGATCTACATTCTGATTGCCGCCACCTACACGCCATTTCTCGCGCAGATGAACGATCGCTTCATGGCGACCGTGCTGCTGATCGGCGTGTGGTCGGTCGCAGCGGCCGGCATCGCGCTCAAGATATTCCTGCCCGGCCGGTTCGATCGTCTGTCGGTCGGGCTCTACCTCGCGATGGGCTGGAGCGGTGTCATTGCTTACGACAGCCTGGTGGCTTCGCTGCCGAACTCGACGCTGTGGCTGATCGCGGCAGGCGGGCTGATCTACTCACTCGGTGTGGTCTTCCATGCCTGGGAGCGGCTGCGGTTTCAGAATGCGATCTGGCATTCCTTCGTGCTGCTCGCTGCCGCGCTGCACTATACAGCAGTGCTCGACGTGGTTCTGGTCGCAGCCTGAACATCCCGTTTAAAACGGCGCATTGCTGACCGGACGTCAGGAACGATTGATCCGGCTGCATTTCCCTTCTAGAATCTTGTCATGAAAGTTTCCGGGAAAGTTGTCGTTGTCACCGGCGGCGCGAATGGCATCGGTCAGGCGCTCGCTGAAATCTTCCATCGCGAGGGCGCGGCCAAGGTCGTGGTCGCCGATCTCGACGGCGCATGGGCAAAGACGGTGGCCGATGCCATCGGTGGCGCATCGTTCGCCTGCGACGTCGGCAAGGAGAGCGACATTCTCCGCGTCATCGACGAAACCGAAAAGCAGTTCGGCCCGATCGACCTGTTCTGCTCGAACGCCGGTATTATTGGCGAATTCGATCCGATGTCAGAGAATGCCGGCGGATCGTCGGACGAGCCGTGGGCAAAGAGCTGGGCCGTCAATGTGATGTCGCACATCTATGCGGCGCGGCATCTGGTCCCGCGCATGAGGGCGCGTGGCGGCGGATACTTCCTCAACACCATTTCAGCGGCCGGTCTGCTGTCGCAGGTTGGCAGCAGTGCCTACTCGACCACCAAACATGCCGCCGTCGGGTTCGCGGAGAATCTGGCAATCTCGCACAAGGCGCACAACATCCGTGTCTCGATCCTCTGCCCGCAGGGCGTGGAAACCAACATGATCAGGGGAATGCCGAAGGGCCCGCAGTCCCACGACGGCAATCTCACGCCGGAAGAGGTCGCGCAAAGCGCGCTGGAAGGCATCGATCGCGAGACGTTCCTGATCCTGCCGCATCCGCAGGTGCTGACCTACATGCGCGCGAAGACCGAGAACTACGATCGCTGGATCGGCGGCATGGGCAAAATCCAGGCCGGCATGCGCGAGACGTTCGGCAAGAAGTAGCGCGCCGTTACCAACTCGCGGTGCCCTTCATGGTCGGCGCGCCTGCTGCGTTCGCCGTCCAGACTTCCAGCCCGCCGTCCTTCTCGTTGCCGTTGACGCTGAATTCCGCGCCATCGAACAGCGGATTGACGCCGCGATAGACGAACTTCGCCGGCGCCTTGCCGCCGCGCTGGCGTGCGGCGAACTCGATCAGCAGCGATGCCTGCAACGGTCCATGCACGATCAGGCCGGGATAGCCCTCGACCTTGGTGACGTAGTCGCGATCGTAGTGAATACGATGGCCGTTGAAGGTCAGCGCCGAATATCGAAACAGCAGCACCGGATCGGCCATATGGGTCTCGCGTATCTTTCCCGCCGGGGCAGGTGCGGGCGATGCGGCCGGCTTCTGATCGCCTGCCGCGGGCATATCGCGATAGACGATATCGTGGCGTTCACGGATGGCGACGCCGCGCGGCGTGGTGATGGTGTGCTCGACCGAGACGAAGCACAACGTGCCGGTGCTGCCGGTCTTCATCGTCACGTCGGAAATGCGCGACGAGCGCGTGACCTTGTCGCCGACACGCAGCGGCTCGATGAATTCGATCTGTCCGCCGGCCCACATCCGGCGCGGAAGCGGCACGGGCGGCAGAAATCCGCCGCGGGCAGGGTGTCCGTCTGCGCCAATTTCGCTCATCGGCACGACCGGCTGCGCGAGGCACCAGTGCGTTGTGAGCGGCGCGGCATCACCGTCAGCGGGATTTCCGATGTCGAGGAACAGCGTCGCGCGCAGGCCCTTCACCAGTTGCCCGGTGACGACGTCCGAGGCTTCCTGGGTGCGGCCGATCCACTGGCGCAGATGATCGATGTCGGGTTTCGCGGTCATGATGTCTTGCCTCGCGGAAGTTCGCCGGTCGAGTCGCCGACAGCAGGCACGGCGCCGTAGTGCCGTTCTTCGCCGATGACGATAGAGGCAGGCGCGGGATATGCGACCACGCCATTCGGCGTCGCGACCTCGATCCGGCGCAGATGCGGATGCGCCGACAGATCGTCCATGGTGTTGACTTCGGCAAAGGCGATGTCGGCATCCGTCAGCCGCTTGAGCAGGTCGTCGCGCGTCATGGTTCTAAACACACCACCCACGGTGTCGTCGGTCAGTTTCCGATTGCGGACGCGCTCCACCATGTTGCTGAAACGCGGATCGCTCGGCAGCTCCGGCATCGCCATGACCTCGGCGCAGAGTTTCTTCCACTCGCGCTCGCTCTGGATCGAGATCAGGATATCCCGGTCATCCTTCGAGGTGAACACGCCATAGGGCGCAATCGAGGTGTGGGCGAGGCCGATGCGCTTCGGCGGCGTACCCGCTTCTGCGTTGAGCAGCGGCACGGCGAGCCAGTCGGCCATCACATCGAACATCGAAATGCGGATGTCGGCGCCTTGCCCGCTGCGCGATCGGCCGATCAAGGCTTCGAGGATTGCCGCATGCGCCGTCGCGCCGGTCGCGATGTCGACGATGGACAGGCCGACGCGGGCGGGTGCATCCGGTCCACCGGTGATCGAGGCGAGGCCGCTCTCGGCCTGAATCAGCAGGTCGTAGGCCTTGCGGTCGGCATAGGGGCCATCGTCGCCGTAGCCGGAAATGGTGCAGATCACCAGCGCCGGATAATCCTTGCGCAGGCGCTCGCGCGTGAAGCCCAGCTTGTCCATCGAACCGGGCTTAAGGTTCTGCACCAGCACATCCGCGCCGGCGATCAGGCTCTCGAGGGTCTTGCGGCCTTCGTCGGTGGCAAGGTCGATCACGACGGATTTCTTGCCGCGATTGAGCCAGACGAAGTAGCTGCTCTGGCCTTTGGCTGCGGCGTCATAGCCGCGGGCGAAGTCGCCTTCCGGCCGCTCGACCTTGAACACGGTCGCGCCGGCATCCGCCAGCCGCGAGGTGCAGAACGGCGCGGCAACCGCCTGCTCGACGGCGATGACGGTCAGTCCTTCAAGCGGCAGCATCGGTGACACTCAATAGGAGCGCGGCATGCCGAGCACATGCTCGGACAGATGCGACAGGATCAGGTTGGTGGAGATCGGGGCGACCGAGTAAAGCCGCGTCTCGCGGAATTTGCGCTCGATGTCGTATTCCTCGGCGAAGCCGAAGCCGCCGTGGGTCTGGATGCAGGCATTTGCCGCCTCGAACGACGCATCGGCAGCGAGCATCTTGGCCATGTTGGCCTCCGCGCCGCAGTCCTTGCCGGCTTCATAAAGCCGGGTAGCTTCCTTCACCATCAGTTCGGCGGCGCGCATGTTGGCGTAGGATTTCGCGATCGGAAACTGGATGCCCTGATTCTGGCCAATGGGACGGCCGAACACCGTACGCTCCTTGGCGTAGTCGCTGGCCTTCTTGATGAACCACTTGGCGTCACCGACGCATTCCGACGCAATCAGGATGCGCTCCGCGTTCATTCCGGACAGGATGTAGCGGAAGCCCTTGCCTTCCTCGCCGATGAGATTTTCGGCAGGCACCTTCATGTTGTCGAAGAACACTTCCGTGGTGGCGTGGTTCATCATGGTGCGGATCGGCCGGATCGTCAGCCCGCCGGCCTTCTTCGCTTCCTGCATGTCGACGATGAACACGGAGAGACCGTCGGTGCGTTTGGCGGCCTGTTCCTTTGGCGTCGTGCGCGCCAGCAGGATCATCAGGTCGGAATATTCGGCGCGGCTGGTCCAGATCTTCTGGCCCTTGACCACGTAGTGGTCGTTGCCTTCGCGCTTCGCAAATGTCTTGAGCGACGAGGTATCGGTGCCGCTGGTCGGCTCAGTCACGCCGAACGCCTGCAGGCGCAGTTCGCCGCTGGCAATGCGTGGCAGCCACTTGGATTTCTGTTCCTCGCTGCCGTGCCGTAGCAGCGTGCCCATGGTGTACATCTGGGCGTGGGTGGCGCCGCCGTTGCAGCCGGAGCGCTGGATTTCTTCGAGGATTGCCGCCGCCGCCGACAGCTTGAGACCCGAGCCGCCGTACTCTTCCGGGATCAGCACCGACAGGTAACCGGCGTCGATCAGGGCCTGAACGAATTCCTTCGGATAGGCCATTTCGCGGTCCAGCTTGCGCCAGTACTCGCCGGGGAACTGGGCGCAGAGCTTGGCAACGGATTCGCGGATATCGGAAAAATCTTGCTCGTGATGTGTCATGTCAATGTGTTTGGCAGATTGCAGGCTAATGTTCCAGCGGCCGGAATGCGCAGCCACATTCCGAATACGCAGCCATAGCCAGTGGCCGCAAGAGGCTCGCCACGAAAGATGGCATCAGACGCGGTTTAGGCGTTGATGCGGACCGGCAGCTCCTCATAGCCCTTCACGAAGCTCGAGTAGATCCGCTTGGGCTCGCCGACGACTTCGATGTTGTCGAACCGCTTGAGGATCTCTTCCCAGATGATCTTGAGCTGCAAATCCGCCAGCCGCATGCCGACGCAGCGGTGAATGCCGAAGCCGAACGACATATGGGTGCGCGGCCGGGCGCGATCGATGATGAAGCTGTCCGGGTTTTCGATTGCGTCGCCGTCGCGGTTGCCGGACACGTACCACATCACGACGCGGTCGCCCTTTTTGATTTTCTTGCCGCCGATCTCGGTGTCCTGAAGCGCCGTGCGGCGCATATGCGCCAGCGGCGTCTGCCAGCGGATCACCTCGGGCACGAAGCTGTCGATCAATGCATGGTTGTCGCGGAGCTTGTCGTACTGGTCGGGATTTTCGTTCAGCGCCAGCACCGAACCGGTCATCGAATTGCGGGTGGTGTCGTTGCCGCCTACGATCAGCAGGATCAGATTGCCGAGCAGTTCGTCGCGGTTCATGTGACGCATCGCGTCGCTGTGCGCCATCATCGAAATCAGGTCGTTGCCGGGATTCTTGACGCGCTCGTTCCACAGCCGGATGAAATAGTCGGCGCATTCGCCGAGTTCCCGCAGCCGCTGCTCTTCGCTGTCATAGATCCCGCTCTTCGGCAGAGCTGTCGAGAGATCGGACCAGCGCGTCAGCATGCGGCGATCCTCCCACGGAAAATCGAACAGCGTCGCAAGCATCTGCGTGGTGAGTTCGATCGACACCCGATCGACCCAGTTGAAGGTCTCGTTGCGCGGCAGGTTATCCAGAATCTCCGCCGAGCGTTCGCGAATGAGAATGGCGAGCCGGTCGAGATGTGTCGGCGTGAACATCGGCGACACGGTCTTGCGCTGCGGACCGTGCTTCGGCTCGTCCATCGCGATGAAGCTGGGCCACTGATAGTCTTCGCCCATGTCGCGGAGATTGATGCCGCCATATTTGATATCAGACGAGAAGATCGCAGCATTGGTGTCGACATGCATGATGTCGTTGTACTTGGTGACCGACCAGTAATCGCCGACCGGGCAGGTCGTGCAGTAGTGCACCGGCTCTTCCTTGCGGAGCCGCTCGAAGTAGGGCCACAGCGTGTCGCTGCGGAACAGTTCGGGCGCGCCGGGGTGGAATTCCGACAGCGGCGTGGAATAAGCCTTTTCGCGCGCAGCCTTCTGGCGCTCGTCGCGGGCCATGTTGATCGTTCCGTGCATCGTTCGCTTCCTTGTGCCCCAGGACTTGATGAGCGTGTTTGACGCCCGAATTATTATTGCCGGATGCCGGCTTTGCTATGACGCCAGCCGGGCCGGCATGGTCTCGTAACCTTTGACGAAACTGGAATACACCCGATGGGGCTGCTCGACCACTTCGATGTTGTCGAAGCGCTTGAGAATTTCCTCCCAGACGATCCTCAATTGTAATTCCGCTAGGCGAATTCCAACGCAGCGGTGAATGCCGAAGCCGAACGACAGATGCTGACGGGGCCGGGCACGGTCGATGATGAAGCTGTCGGGATTTTCGATCACTTCGTCGTCGCGGTTGCCCGAGACGTACCACATCACGACCTTGTCGCCCTTCTTGATTTGTTTGCCGCGCAGTTCGGTATCTTCCAGCGCGGTGCGGCGCATATGCGCGAGCGGCGTCTGCCAGCGGATGATTTCGGGCACCATGCTGTCGACCAGCGCGTGGTTGTTGCGCAGCTTTTGATACTCGTGCGGATTTTCGTTCAGCGCGTAAAGGCCGCCGGAGAGCGAGTTGCGGGTGGTGTCGTTGCCGCCGACGATCAGGAGAATGAGGTTTCCCAAAAATGTCTTGGGGTCCATGTCCCGCGTCGCTTCGGCATGCGCCATCATCGAGAGCAGGTCGCCTTTCGGCGGGGCGTTGATCCGCTCGTTCCAGAGCCGTGAGAAATATGCGGCGCATTCCTGCAACTCCGCCTGCCGGGCATCCTCAGATGCAATGATGTCCGTGTTGCCGGGAAGGGCGGTCGCGACGTCGGACCATCGCGTGAGCTTGCGGCGGTCCTCCCATGGAAAATCGAACAGGGTCGCGAGCATCTGGGTGGTCAGTTCGATCGAGACCCGATCGACCCAGTCGAAGGTCGCGTTGCGGGGCAGCGAATCCAGGCATTGCGCGGCACGCTGACGGATGGTTCCGGCCAGTTCGTCGAGATGGGTCGGCGTGAACATCGGAGCGACGGTCTTGCGCTGGGCGCTGTGCTTAGGCTGGTCCATCGCGATGAACATCGGCCGGCGAAATTCTGGCGGCGCATCGCGGATGGTGATCCCGCCGAGGCTCGCCTCCGACGAATAGATCTGGTGGTTGGTCTCGACATGCATGATGTCGTTGTACTTCATGACGGACCAGTACGCGCCGAACTGGCTGTCCTTGCAGTAGTGGACCGGGTCTTCTTTGCGCAGCCGCTCGAAGTACGGCCAGAACGTATCGTTGCGGAAAGGATCGGGATCACCGGGATTGAAGTCCGCCAGCGGCGTCGAATAGGCCTTGTCCCGCGCCGCCTTCAGTTCGGAATTCCGCGCAAGGTCGGGCGTTCCGTGCATCGCGCGTCTCCCTGTGAGGTGCTTCCGTGGATTGTTCCCGGAGGCTTGTGTTTCGAGAATTACATCCGCTCGCCGCCGATCAGGCAAGCGGGACGCATGCGTCTGCTGCGATCGCGGTACGTGAGTGAGGTAGAAATATACAACTTCAGGACGAAAATACGTACTTCTGCACGTTGATAAAGCTTGGTTAACGGATTTACCGGTAACTTTGGCGCCTCTGGTCCAGAAAGGGACGCGGTGAAATGCAGTTATTTAAGTCTTCTCAGGAGCTTGCTGCCAAAATCGATGCGCTCGGCGAGTCCCAGGCGATCATCGAATTTAACCTCGATGGCACAATCGTGACCGCGAATCCCAACTTTCTGAACGCCATGGGATATCGGCTGGATGAGATCGTGGGCAAACACCACAGCATGTTCGTCGATCCTGAACAGCGCGAGCGGCCCGAGTATCGCGAATTCTGGGACGCGCTGCGCCGGGGAGAGTACCAGTCGCGTGAGTTTCCCCGCATCGCCAAGGGCGGGCGCCCGATCTGGATCCAGGCGTCGTATAACCCGCTGCTGGGCCGCGGCGGCAAGCCGTACAAGGTGGTCAAGTTCGCCACCGACATCACCGAACAGAAGCTGAAGAGCGCCGATTACGAAGGCCAGATCGCGGCCATTCAGAAATCGCAGGCGGTAATCGAGTTCAACCTCGACGGCACGATCATCACCGCCAACGAGAATTTTCTGAAGACGCTCGGCTACCGGCTGGATGAAATCCAGGGCAAGCATCACGGCATGTTTGTCGAGCCGCAATATCGCGACAGCGCCGCCTATCGCGACTTCTGGGATTCACTGCGCCGGGGTGAGTATCAGGCCGCCGAATACAAGCGCGTCGGCAAAGGCGGCAAGGCGATCTGGATTCAGGCGTCGTACAATCCGATCCGGGGCGCGGACGGCAAGTTCGTCAAGGTGGTGAAATTCGCCACCGACACCACGGCGCAGGTTGAAGATCGCATCCGCCGCGGCGAGTTGCAGAAATCCATCGACATCGACCTTGGGCAGATCACCGAGGCTGTGACCTCGACGTCCGAACGGGTGACGTCGGCGGTGAGCGCGTCGACACAGACATCCTCCAATATGCAGGCCGTTGCGTCAGGCGCAGAGGAACTCGCGGCGTCGGTCGCTGAAATCAGCCGTCAGGCGTCGGACGCGCTCTCCATCTCGCTTCAGGCGGTGCAGCAGGCCAACGAGACAAGCTCTATCGTTTCGGGTCTCGCCATCGCCGCCCAGAAGATCGGCGACGTGGTCAAGCTCATCAACAACATCGCGGAACAGACCAACCTGCTGGCGCTCAACGCCACCATCGAGGCGGCGCGTGCGGGCGAGGCGGGCCGGGGCTTCGCCGTCGTGGCGTCGGAAGTGAAAAGCCTCGCGACCCAGACCGCGAAGGCGACTGACGAAATCAGTGCGCAGATCGCCGAGGTCCAGGGGACCACGACCAGCGCGGTCAATGTCATCGAGGCCATTACGCAGACGATCTCCCGCATCAACGAAATTTCGTCGGCTATCGCGGCTTCGGTCGAGGAGCAGGCCTCGGTGACGCAGAGCATCTCGTCCAACATGCAGGTCGCGGCAAAGGGCGTAACCGATATCAATTCCAACATGACCGATATCGCCGAAGCGACGCGTTCGGTCGATGCATCGACCCGCAAGGTGCGAGAGGCCTCGCGCGCACTGGCGTAAGGTTACGCCTGCGAAATTGCCCGCCGAAATGTCAGGAACAAGACATTTCGGCGTCTCGCTTTGTGGCCTTCTTCCCGGCGTCCGGGGGCAGAATCGCCGCAACGGAGGCGTCAGCATGTTCCGGCGCTTCCGGCTCTTCTCCCCGCAACCGGCCCGTGGCATGGTCTGCCAAACAAGGGCTGGCCTTCGTCAAAAAAGCCGCTCTGGGGAGAGAACCTGATGATTCCGAACGCGCATAGTATGTTCAACTTCGATCTCGGCGAGACCGCGGATGCGATCCGCGAAACCGTCCGCGATTTCTCGGCGAACGAGATCGCGCCCCGTGCCGAGGAGATCGACAAGAGCAACCAGTTCCCGCGCGACCTCTGGCCCAAGATGGGCGCTCTGGGTCTGCTTGGCATGACCGTCGAGGAAGATTTTGGCGGCTCCGGGCTCGGCTACCTCGAACACTGTATCGCGATGGAGGAAATCTCCCGTGCCTCGGCATCGGTGGGGCTGTCGTACGGTGCGCACTCCAACCTGTGCGTCAACCAGATCCGCCGTAACGGCAACGCTGCCCAGAAAAGAAAGTATCTTCCGAAGCTGATCTCGGGCGAGCACGTCGGCGCGCTGGCGATGTCAGAGCCTGGAGCGGGATCGGACGTGGTGTCGATGAAGACGCGCGCAGACAAGAAGGGCGATCGCTACGTCATCAACGGCAACAAGATGTGGATCACCAACGGGCCGACTGCGGAGACGCTGGTGGTCTACGCCAAGACCGATCCGGCGGCCGGGCCGCGCGGCATGACGGCGTTTCTGATCGAAAAAGGCATGAAGGGATTTTCGACAGCGCAGAAGCTCGACAAGTTCGGCATGCGCGGCTCCGACACCTGCGAACTGGTGTTCGAGGATTGCGAGGTGCCGGAGGAGAACGTGCTCGGCAATGTCGGACGCGGCGTCAACGTGCTGATGTCCGGCCTCGACTATGAGCGCGCCGTGCTGGCGGCCGGACCGCTCGGCATCATGCAGGCCTGTCTCGATGTGGTGATGCCCTACATCCACGAGCGCAAGCAGTTCGGCGAGCCGATCGGCAGCTTCCAGCTCGTGCAGGGAAAAGTCGCCGACATGTATGTCGCGATGAATGCGTCCCGCGCTTACGTCTACGCGGTCGCGAAGGCCTGCGATCGCGGCGAGACTACACGCGAGGACGCGGCAGGTGCGATCCTTTACGCGGCGGAGCGCGCAACCCAGTGTGCGCTGGACGCGATCCAGTTGCTTGGCGGTAACGGTTACATCAACGATTATCCGACCGGGCGGCTTCTGCGCGACGCCAAGCTCTACGAAATCGGCGCCGGCACCAGCGAAATCCGCCGCATGCTGATCGGCCGCGAGCTGTTCGAAAAGACGGCGTGACGGTTAGCTAGTTTGATGTCATTCCGGGGCGCGAGCGCTTGCGAGCGAACCCGGAATCCAGCAGTTACTTTCCGATGAACTTGTCGAGATTCCGGATCAGCCCGCTGCGCGGTCCGTCCGGAATGACGGCTGGAGCTCTATCGTGGCAGGTTGTTGACCTTGGCGACCCACGCCCGCACGTCCGGCAGAACTGCCGGCAGCACTTCACGCACTTCATCGACGGTCATGCCCGCCTTGATGCGCGGGTCATAAAGAATGTTCATGATGTACTGGTCATAGACATCGAAGAAACCCATCGAGACGTCGTCGTTGAACATCGTCCATGGCACCGAGTCGGTGTCGTTGATCGGCCCGAGGGATTGCAGCAGTTCCTCGTAGGCGCAATCGAGAAACACAAAGTCGCTGTTATCGACGGTCAGGATCACGTCCGAACGCTGGATCTCGTAGTTGTCGTTCTTGCGAAACCCGGAGAGGCATTGCGGGTCCAGCGAGTCTTGAATTTCCTTCGCCTTCTCCGCGCCGTAGAACGACGTGATGGTTTTCTGAAGATCACGGTCGTGAACCAGCGTGATAATGGTGTTGGCATCGTCGCGGTTGGTCGTGATCGCGATGTCGAGATGCTGCACGCGCTTTGCGATATCACCGACAACCTTTCCGATCTGCTTTTTCCGGTCGGCGCGAGCGGCGCCATCGACAAAGACACGGACCGGCATGTGGTATTTGCGGATACGGTCGACGCGTCCGGCAAGGTGATATTCCGCACCAAACGCCGTCTTCATGAAGCCGTCGATGATCTGGCTGTCGGTGAAGGTCTTCTTTTCGTTGCGCTGGCGTGCGCTGATGTTGGTCCCTTCCGCAAGGGTTGGCGACCAAAGTGTCGTGCTGAGCGTCAGGCTGCTCAGCAGCACGATGCCCGGTATCAGCCGCCGTATTGTCGAGGATGCTTCCATGACAACCTGAGCTACCCGTCACGCCGCCCGCATGCAAGGGAACAGGCGACCGGCTGACGACAAAACGAAGAAGGCCGGCCACGACGGCCGGCCTTGAAGATCGTTGCGGCAGGGCCCAGGCCGATGCCGCGTCCCATCCGAATCTCAGTTCTTGACGATGACCGTCGCGCCAACCCGCACCCGGTCATACAGGTCGATGACGTCGTCATTGACCATGCGGAAACAGCCCGACGAGACGGCCTGGCCGATCGTCTCAGGCTCGTTGGAGCCGTGAATGCGATAAAGCGTCGAGCCGAGATACATCGCGCGTGCGCCGAGCGGATTGTCGGGGCCGCCGACCATGTGGCGCGGCAGATCCGGGCGGCGGCGCAGCATCTGTGCCGGCGGCGTCCAGCTCGGCCATTCCTTCTTCGCTGTGATGCGATGGACACCACCCCAGCGGAAGCCATCGCGGCCGACGCCAATGCCATAACGCAGGGCCCGGCCGCCTTCCTGAACCAGATACAGCCGGCGTTCCCTGGTATCGATGATGATCGTGCCCGGTGCGTAGTTGCCCTGGAAGCCGACCGTGGTGCGCGGAATCGGGCCGGACCCGCCACTCATTCCACCACCGCCGAAAAACGGGAAGAGCGGGTTGTATTCCGCATCGGCCATCGCGAAGCCGCTGCCGCCGAGCAAGGTCGCTGCGGTAAGAATTACGGTCAAAAGGCGCGTCATTAGAATCCTCATAAGAGATCGTCAGACTGGGCGAAAATGTTGGCGAACCAAGATCACAGGTGCCACGAACTCTGCGAGAAAGGCCACAATTTGCCTGTTTTCGCAACCCACGGACGCGTGAAAGGCTTCGAGGTAGCCCATTATGTGCCTGAGGCGTGACTTCTGCGAGACATGCCCCATCTGCACGGTCATGCGGCCGTTCCAATCTATCGCAGGCTTTGACGAACTGTCATAAGGATGGTTCATCGAACGTCATCACAACAAAAAGCCTCGAACGGGAGTGAAATGATGAACGGCGCGGAAAGTCTGGTGCGAACATTGGTCGCGGGCGATGTGAATGTCTGCTTCACCAATCCGGGAACATCGGAGATGCATTTTGTCGCCGCGCTGGATCGGGTCGACGGCATGCGATGCGTGCTCGGACTGTTCGAAGGTGTCGTCACCGGCGCCGCCGACGGGTATTACCGGATGGCCGGGAAGCCGGCATCGACACTGCTGCATCTCGGACCCGGTCTCGCCAACGGCCTCGCCAATCTGCACAACGCGAAGAAGGCGCATTCCGGCATCGTCAACATCGTCGGGCAGCATGCGACCTATCACATCGAATACAATGCACCGCTGACGTCGGACATCGAAGGTCTCGCGCGGCCGATGTCGGCCTGGGTCCGCACCTCGCCGGATTCGAAATCCATCGCGCGCGACGGCGCTGCCGCCATTGCCGCGGCGAGAAGCCATCCGGGCCAGATCGCGACGCTTATTCTCCCGGCGGACACCGCGTGGAATGAAGCCGACGGCATCGCGCAGGTGCCCGCGGATTCGCAGCGCGCCAGTTATTCGCCGCAGGCGGTGGACGAGGCCGCGCGCGTTCTGCGCAGCGGAGAGCAGACGCTGCTGCTGCTGACCGGCAAGGCTCTCACGGAAGAAGGACTTGCACTCGCCGCGCGCATCGCCGGCAAGACCGGATGCAAGGTCATGGGCCAGACCTACAATCCGCGTATGGCTCGTGGCCGCGGCCGTTTTTCCATCGACCGCATCCCCTATGTGATCGAGCAGGCACTGCCAATCCTGAAGGATTTCCGCCACATCGTTCTGATCGAGACAAACGACCCGGTGGCGTTCTTCGCCTATCCGAACAAGCCGAGCTTGCTGAAGCCGGAAGGCTGCGAGGTTCATCGCATGTGCGAGTCCGGCGAGAACTCCGTGGCGGCCTTGCATGCGCTGGCCGATGCGCTCGGCGCCAAGGCGAGCGACGCGAAACCGCAGCAGCTTGTCGAATTGGCCAAGCCAACCGGCGCGCTGACGTATGCATCCATCGCGCAGGCCATCGCGATGGCTATCCCGGAGAACGCCATCGTGGTCGATGAATCGATCACCACCGGACGTGGCTTCTTTCCGCCGACGGCGGCAGCGCCTCCGCACGACTGGCTTCAGAACATGGGCGGCTCGATCGGTTTCTCGACGCCGGTCGCGACCGGCGCCGCGGTTGCCTGCCCGGATCGCAAGGTGATCTGCATGGTCGGCGACGGCAGCGCGATGTACACGCTTCAGTCGCTGTGGACGCAGGCGCGCGAAGGTCTCGACGTCACCACCATCGTCTTCGCCAACCGCACGTATCAAATCCTGAAGGGCGAATTCGCAGGCGTCGATGCCGGCGAACCCGGCCGCAAGGCGCTCGACATGCTGAACATCGACAATCCCGCACTCGACTGGGTGTCGCTGGCGAAAGGCATGGGCGTGCCCGCTCAGTCGGTCACCACCGCCGAGGATTTTTCAAACGCGCTGACCAACTCGGTGCGCGAAAAGGGTCCGCGGCTGATCGAAGTGGTCATGGCATGATCCCGAAAAGCATGCCCTCGGGCTCGACCCGAGGGTGGCACCGGTTTTCGGAAAAGATCATGCTGGAAATAGCAAGATCGGCCCGATTGAGCTGAAGGAACCTCGCGCGAGGCTTTTGCGTTGAACACGTGCAAGCATTCTCGCGGGGGTTCCTGAGATGAACGTCTTTCAGGGCTCGTCCTTCAGCCCCGACACCATTGCGGTCATGACGCAAGCCTTTGAGGAGGCGGTCGAGACCTTGCCGTTTCCGGTGGGCTCGGCGCGGGTTCAGGCGCTGGCGAAAAATATCGTCGAGCTTGCGTCACAAGGCGAGCGCGACCCGGAGCGCATGAAGCTTCTGGCGTTGCTGGCGCTGAAATCGGTCCGGCACGACTGAGACTTGTACCTGCCGCAGCCAATTGCCGACGCCGCCGGCGGTATCATGGAAAGGTTTAGTTAAGTCTTCGGCAGCTTCTTGCCGCTAGATTAGCCGTGGCTTTACCTAGTGGTCCTATTCCAACATTCGCACCCCGTTTCGGCAGGCTTTTTGCGAATGTTGGAATTAAAGGACCACTAGAGAATATGATTCTAGTGGAGTTTTGGATTTGACATTCGCGTTACGGATTTGCGGCCAAGTGCGGCGCGAATGTCAAATCCACTCCACTAGCGCTCGTATCGCGAAGCCGTCATGTGCAAGAAATGCAGTGAGGTTGATCCGATGAAGACGGCGATTGATTTTATTCGCGACGAGAAGGCTGCGACGTCGATCGAGTATGCCCTGATTGCGACAGGCATCGCGGTCGCGATCGTCGCCGCTGTCAATGGCCTGGGCACCACGCTCGGGGGCAAGTACGCCACGGTCAAGGCTGCATTCGATTGACCTGAAGACCGGCGCATATCCGCCGGCGCAATTCCAGAGCAAAATCTGCCTTTCACTCCGGTCACTACGTGGCCGCAGTTAAAGACAATCGCGATAATCCCAATCCGAGAGTTCGCGGATCGGCCGACATTCCCTCGGACAATGGCGATCGCGGCGTATCGATCTCGAACGAAATTTTTAAGGTGCTGCCGGAAGATTCGTTTGTTCGAGGCGGAAGCGACGCCGTCAGCCACCGGGGCTGATTCAATCTTCCAGCCTCAAACACCCATTCCGCGATTTGCCGATCTGCGGCGCACACGCGAACGCGAACGGGGTCGCGTTGTTTGCCCAGAAATGCGTGGGCAAACGCGTTCAGGACAAGCCGGTCTCCCGCTTTTGCTTGAACCGGCAACGCGAGTTCGGCGCGGCGCTCCACGGTCCAGACGCCCCACGGCTCGGTCACTCCCCAGCCATTCCGCATGAAACAGCGCGAGTCGAGAGCACTGCCGAAATCGATTTCGTCGCCGATCTGATAGCTCGGCTCCATATCCGGCGTGGTTCTGGCCAGCGCAATCATGCCTTCGATGAACCGGCGGCAACCAGTCTCTATGCCGAGACGCGGAGCGATCGCGCGGGCGGCGGCACCGAGTTGATCCGAATTGCGCACCGCGCCCAGAAGCGCATCGGCGACAGTTCGCACAGCGGTGTCGCTGAACATCACCCCGACGCCGTAGCCCTCGGCGATCTTCTCGGCCATCCATGTGCCCTGCGGCACGATGACGGGTTTGCCGAGGCTTGCAGCTTCCGTGAACGCCCCTGACGTCAATGCCTTGTACGGCTGTGCCTCATAGGCCAGCCACACCAGCGATGAGCGCGTCAGATTGGTGAAGTAGTCTTCGACGCTCTGCTCGTGAGAAATGATCTCGACGTATGATGCGGCCTTCCGCTTCACCCTCGCGATTGAGTCCGCGAATTTGGCAGGAGCCTTGACCAGAAACCTGACCGATGGCTCGGCGCGGGCAACGCGCTGAACAATCTCGCCAAGATTTTCGGCGAGCGCGCCGGACCTGTTGTTCAAATGCACGTAGATCGTCGGGGTCGCTGGTGTTTCGTCCTGCTCGCCGTTGAAGGTCCGGCCGAAATGGTGCTGCATCATGAATGGCCGCCGGCGGCAGACGCGCGAGACGGTTCGCGCCTTTGCTTTCGAATTGACCAGAAAAAACACACGCTCTTGTCCGGGGCGCGTGCCGAGATCGGAACATGCGAGCCGGTAAAGGGCGGCTCTGGCTCTGTAACGTCCGGTGTCGAGATCGGTCAGTTCGTCGCCGATGATGCGGAAGAACACGCTCGGGCGCAGCGTTTGCGGACGCCGGGCAAGCCACGCGCCGATGCCGCGAATAAGGATCGGGTGCCCGCGCGGGAAATAGATCAGGTCTTGCGCGGTGAGTTCTTCCGCATCGAACCTGGCCCACAGGGGCTCAAGGATGTGTGCCGTGTCGCTGAAGGCAACAAGCTCGGTGACGTAATTATCGGCGGTGACGTCCAATGCGGGCAGGGGGCTGAGAACGGCCTGGGCGGAAAGAGATGCGGCGACATCCGCGTCAGTTGAACGGAGCGCAAGAATTGCGACAGACATCTCCAGCGCGCTTCCCTCGGTCTTGAAGGACACCAGCTCATTCAGCCAGTGGCTGGATTGGTCGAGCGGCTCAAAGCTGGCAATGATCAGTTTGCGATGGGACACAGCCGCGCGACCGAGCGCGTCTTGCAGCGAAGCGTCGAGTGCCGTCATTGCCACTCTCCAGCCGCTACGTCAGCGCGATCTAAAAAATGTCTTGTGAAATGTCTTTTTGAAATGGTGGGCGCACAAGGGATCGAACCTTGGACCTCTCCCGTGTGAAGGGAACGCTCTCCCGCTGAGCTATGCGCCCGGAACCACCGGATATCTTTCGGAGCGGCGATTTACGGAAGCAGGGGCAGGGGTGTCAAGCGCGGTCGGCCCGTGTACTTCAGAATTCGGCTCAAATCCCGCCGTATCCGCTCGATGATCAGACTACCCCGGCTGACGAGCCCGCGAGGCGTGGGCCTGCAAAGCCCGAATCCGTTCGGCCAGCGTGCCGCGCGCCTCTGTCGCGGCGCCGGCGGGCGCGGCTCCGTTGGGGGCAGCACCGTTCGCCGTCGTCGCCTTGACGATGGCGCTGATGGCCGGCTTTTGCTCCTCGGATGCCAGGATCGCCTCGATCGGCGAGTCCGGGCCTTCCAGCGTCACCGCAAGTTTTGCAACCTCGGCTGCGATGTCATTGATGCGCTCGCGCAGCAACGCGTTTTCCATGCGCTCGGTAGACCACGAGCTTTCCGCCTGCTGCTGAATGAGATTGATGTCGCGCTGAACCTTGGCGCGTTCGTCGCGGGCGACGGTGAGTTGCTCTTCCAGCGCGGCCTTCTCCGCGCGAAGCTTTTCCATCGCCGATGAATTGCCGGTGCCGGACGCCATGTCCTCGCGCAGCTTCTGCTCGGTCTGTTTTGCGGCCTCGGCCTGCTGGCGGAGCAGGGTGTTCTCGTATTCGCGCTCGGCGAGAATCTTGCCCTGCAAGGCGAGACGATTCTCGAGGTCTATGACCCGCGTCGACAGCAATTCGGTTTCTTTGGTCTGCACCGCAAGCTGGCGGTCGAGATCGCTGACCCGTCCGCTCAGATTCTCGACCTTTCCGCGCGCGTCGCCGAGTTCGCGCGTCGCGATCTCGGATTCGTTGCGATGGTCGGTCAGGCGCTGCTGGCTGCTGGAAACTTCCTTCTCGGCTTCATTGACGCGGTTTTGCAGGGCCTCGATCTGGCTGCGGACCGCGAGCAATTCGACCTGACGGCTTTCCGCCGCCATCGAGCGCTGGGAGAGTTCGCTGTTAAGTTTGGCGAAGTCCGTCTGCTTATCGGCCAGTTGTTGTTCTGCGCCGCGCAGCGACTGCGTCTTGACGCTGAACTCTTCTTCCGTCGCCCGCAGTTGATCCTTCAGCGCCTTCTCGCGCGCTTCCAGCGAGAAAACCGCGGCGTTCTTCTCGCCGAGTTCGATCTTGAGGCGGTTGATCGCATCCGATTTCTTGCCGAGTTCGGCAAGCTGGCTCGAGGTCTTGTTCTTGAGTTGCTCGACGCTCATTTCGAGCCGGCGCGCAGACATCGCGAACTCGGCCCGCAACTGGTCCTTGTCCGCCTGAATCTCGGCCATCGAGAGCGGGGTCGCTGCTTCGAGGCGCTTCGTCGTCAGCCGTACTGCACGGTTATGGACCAGCGGCACGATCATCAGACCGAACAGCATCGAGACCAGAAAACCGATCGCCAAATACATGATCGGTTCGACCATATGTGAGACCCCTGCGCTAGATTAATTCGCTTTTTACCATGGCATGGCGAGCAGGGAAAAAGCTAGCGGGACAGTGCGTTAACGTGAATCCGCCCGCCTCCCTGAAGGTCGGCGGGCGATGTCCCGATCATCCTGTCAGGAAACTGTCAGAAAGGGTTCCAGGTCGCGCGGGGCGTGAACTTCAGATAGCCGATATTGGCGCCGAGCCGCAGACCGACGCCCGACCGGATCGGGACCAGCACGATGCCGTTCGCCGTCAGCGCAGTCATGCCGAAGCCGCCGATAATGTAGGCCGAGCCGTCGATGCCGGCGAAGCGCTGATAGATCGCGTCGGTCGCGGGCAGGTTGTAGACCAGCACCATGGTCCGCGCGCCGTCGCCGCCCCAGTCGAAGCCGACCGACGGTCCCTGCCAGTACACCCGCAGGTCGCCGGCATTCTTGGTGTAGAGCGTGCCTTCGCCGTAGCGCAGTCCCGCGACGAAAGCGCCGCTGCCTTCCTCGCCGAGCACGTAGCCGTTGGGCAGGCCCCACTGGCTCACCGCTCGCTCGATCACGGACGCCAGCCCGCGTGACACATTGCCGAAGAACCGGTGGCCCGCGCCGACTAGTTCGTCCGGGCCATAGGTATTGGGGGCGCGTTGCTGGGCCGAGGCCGGCACGGCCAGGGAAATCGTCGCTGCAAAAACCAGCGCCGCGATGCGCAAAGCAAAGGTCATGAAAGAACCCCTTGGACCACCAGATGGCCGAGTTTCATGTCCATCGCTTAACGCCTTGCTGACGTGCATAGGCATAAGCTGCGGTCCCACGTCCCCGACTCGATTGTTTATCGGCATCAACTATGACGGCACGGCGGCAAGAAAACAAAGGGCAACGCCTTGGAATCGCCTGTCTTGCGGTCCTTGCCGGGCTGGCCGGACCGTATACCAGCGCATCGGCGGTCACCGAACGGGTGGTCGTGAACCGCCATAGCGGCCTTGCCATCGACGGGTATGACCCTGTCGCCTATTTCACCGACGCCGAGGCCGCCAGGGGACAGCCTGACGTTGAGGCCTCCGCGGGTGGCACCGTCTGGCGTTTCCGGAACGAAGCCAACCGCGCCGTTTTCCTCGCTCATCCGGATATCTACGGACCTCGGTTCGGCGGCTACGACCCGGTCGATGTGGCGCGCGGCAGGACGGTTGCAGGGCAGGCGCAGCTGTGGCTGGTTTCCGGCGAACGGCTGTACCTTTTCAGCCGCGAAGACAACCTCAACGCCTTTGCAGCCAATCCGGATGCCGTCCTCAAACAGGCCGGCGGCAAATGGCCGGCGCTGGTCGAAACGCTGTCCGCTTACTGATCCGCTGCGGCGGGATCGCCCCACGCAATGAACTCGGGCACCAGAAAATCTTCGCGGGCTTCCCCGAAGCACAAGGCTGCGCCCTTGCTGTCCGTGATCCTTCCGCCCGCCGCGGTCACCACCGCATGCCCTGCCGCCACATCCCATTCGGATGTCGGGGCCAGCCGGGGGTAGATGTCGGCGCCGCCCTCGGCGATACGGCCAAACTTGACCGCGGAGCCCAGGGCTTGCCGGATCGCTCCGGGCCGGGCCGCGATGAACGCTTCGGTCCGTTTGTCGCCATGCGACCTGCTCACGGCCACGATCCAGGCCGTGCGAGGACCAGGATGGGGGCGGGTGTGGATCGGCTGGGCCGAGCGGGCCTTGCCATCCTTGGTCATCAGCAGACGCTCCGCGCCCCGGCCGACAACCCCTCGCCAGACCAGCCCTAGGGCGGGTGCGGCGATAATTCCAAGCACCGGCGTGCCGTGGGTAATGAGCGCGACGTTGACGGTAAACTCGTCACGCCCGGCAACGAACTCCTTGGTGCCGTCCAGCGGATCGACCAGAAAAAAGCTGTTCTTGTAGGGGCGGGCGGCAAGGCTGGTGCGTTCCTCCGACAGTGCCGGAATATTAGGCGCGAGTGTCTTCAAGCCTTCCGCGATGATGCGGTCTGCGGCCATGTCTGCTTCTGTGACGGGAGAACCGTCGGATTTTCCCTCGACCTGCATGGTGGAACGGCTGACGGCGAGGATCGCCGCGCCAGCCTGCACGACGATGTCCGTTAAAGGCTCCATCAGAGCGGCTGCGGCATCGCGATCGATCGCTGGACTGGAGATTTCGGTCATAGATCGGCCTTCAATCCGCTGTGGTTCGTGTCGCGCCTCGGTGGCCGCAGGGCCAGCCGCAGTGTATCAAACCATAAAGCACGCATGATTCGCCGCGTCAGCACCTTGCCGCCATCTTCATCGCGTGATCGCAGGAAATCGCTGAAAAGTCCCTGGAAAATCCGAGGAAATTCATGTCTGGCACGTCAACTCCTGGTCCCACACCCGACGCACTCGAACTCGCCGCGTTGATGTGTTCGCGCGTCTGCCACGATCTCATCAACCCGGTGGGCGCCATCGTCAACGGTCTTGAGGTGTTCGACAGCAGCAACAAGGAGGACGACAAGGAGTTTGCGCTCGATTTGATCCGCAAGAGCGCAAAATCCACCTCCGCGCGGTTGCAGTTCTGCCGTATCGCCTATGGCGCCGCAGGATCGGCCGGCTCCCAGATCGATCTTGGCGAAGCGCAGAAGATGACGCGCAATCATCTGGAGGACGAGAAAACGAAGATCACCTGGAACCTGCCGCACATGCTGATGGCGAAGAACCGGGTCAAGCTGCTGCTCAACATGCTCGTCATCGCGCAGCAGGCCATTCCTCGCGGCGGTGAACTTATCGTCGATCCGGTCGGCGAGGGGGATTCGATGGGATTTCGCATTCGCGCCGCAGGCACAAACGCGCGTGAGCCGCAGAACGTCGCGGCGCAATTGAATCTCGACAACGCCGGATCGGTTTCCGCGCACGCGGTACAGCCCTACTACACCGCGCTACTGGCGCAGGCCAGCGGGCTCAAGGTATCGCTCGCCGCTGAAGCAGACGCTGTGGTCGTGACCGCGGCCTAGTGGTCCAATTCTGACATTCGCCCCCCGTTTCGGTGGAGCGATTTGCGAATGTCAGAATTGAGGACCACTAGTAAATATAAGGCTCTAGTGGAGTTTGGGATTTGACATTAGCGTCGCGAATGTGCCGCGGGGTGGGGCGCGAATGCCAAATCCACTCCACTAGCGGCATCTTCATACACTCTTAATGAACGGCGGCTCCCCGAGGCATCCAGCGCCGGGGTCGGCGTCTTAGCGTCTTGTTCAGCGCGTTCTTTTCCAAATGCTCAACCAATATTAAACGCTTTGCGTCGAAACTGACCGCATTCCGGGAGGCGTGTGTTGCGTGCCCGTTTGCGCGAAGGCTTGATTCATGGACGATCTGTTGCGTGAGTTTCTGACCGAGACCAACGAAAGTCTCGATACTGTCGACAACCAGCTGGTTCGTTTCGAGCAGGATCCCAATAACGCGAAGATTCTCGATAATATCTTCCGGCTCGTTCATACGATCAAAGGCACTTGCGGCTTTCTCGGATTGCCGCGGCTGGAAGCGCTCGCTCACGCAGCCGAGACGCTGATGGGGAAATTCCGCGACGGCATGCCGGTGACCGGCGAAGCCGTGACGTTGATCCTGAGCACCATCGACCGCATCAAGGAAATTCTCGGCCAGCTCGAGGCGACAGAAGCGGAGCCGGAAGGCGCCGATGTCGATCTGATCGACGCGCTTCATCATATGGTCGAGCAGGGGATGGCCGCGATGGCTGCGGCGCCTGCTGCACCTGCGCCAGTTGCAGCAAAGCCGGTCACCGTCGGCATGATGGTTGATCAGACGCTGGAGCGCGAACTGCGTCCTGGCGAAGTGTCGCTCGACGAGCTTGAGCGGGCTTTCCGCGAAACGGAAATCGAAGTCGCATCGCCGTCGATTGCTCCGGTTCAGCCATCGGCTCCCAAGGCTGAGGCTCCGAAGGCCGAAGCTCCGAAGCCGGCAGCGGCAAAGCCGAAAAAGGCCGTCATCGAGAACGAGACGACGGAGAGCGACAAGATCGCGAACCAGTCCATTCGCGTCAATGTCGACACCCTCGAACATCTGATGACCATGGTGTCGGAACTGGTGCTGACGCGTAACCAGTTGCTCGAGATCAGCCGCCGCAACGAGGATTCCGAATTCAAGGTGCCGCTGCAGCGGCTCTCCAACGTGACTGCCGAGTTGCAGGAAGGCGTCATGAAGATGCGGATGCAGCCGATCGGAAATGCCTGGCAGAAGCTGCCGCGCATCGTGCGCGATCTGTCGAGCGAACTCGGCAAGCAGATCGAACTGGAAATGCACGGCGCCGACACCGAGCTTGATCGCCAGGTGCTCGACCTGATCAAGGATCCGCTGACGCATATGGTCCGCAACTCCGCCGATCATGGGCTTGAGACGACGGCCGACCGTGTCGCTGCCGGCAAGCCGGAGCAGGGCACGATCCGCGTTTCCGCCTATCATGAAGGCGGCCACATCATCATCTGCATCGCCGATAACGGGCGCGGCCTGAACACCGAGCGTATCAAGCAGAAGGCCGTGCAGAACGGTCTTGTCACCGAAGCCGACGTCGAGAAGATGACCGAGGCGCAGATCCACAAGTTCATTTTCGCACCGGGGTTCTCGACTGCTGCGGCGGTTACCAGCGTGTCGGGCCGCGGCGTCGGCATGGACGTGGTGCGCACCAATATCGATCAGATCGGCGGCACCATCGACGTGAAGTCGGTGCCGGGCGAGGGGTCGAGCTTCACCATCAAGATTCCGCTGACGCTGGCGATCGTGTCCGCGCTGATCGTGGAAGCCGCTGGTGATCGCTTCGCGATCCCGCAATTGTCGGTGGTCGAACTGGTGCGTGCGCGCTCCAATTCCGATCATCGCATCGAGCGGATCAAGGACACACCGGTTCTACGGCTGCGCAACAAGCTGTTGCCGCTGATGCATCTGAAGAAGCTGCTCAAGATCGACGACGGTGCGTCTATCGATCCGGAGAACGGCTTCATCGTGGTCACGCAGGTCGGCAGCCAGACCTTCGGCATCGTGGTCGACGGCGTTTTCCATACCGAGGAAATCGTGGTCAAGCCGATGTCCACCAAGCTTCGCCATATCGGGATGTTCTCGGGCAACACGATTCTCGGCGACGGCGCTGTCATCATGATCATCGATCCGAACGGCATCGCGCAGTCGCTCGGCACGGCGGCGGCTTCGCAGAGCGAAATCGGCGACGACAATGCTGCGACGCGCTCGAACTCTGACGCTCAGCTCACCTCTCTGCTGGTGTTCCGCGCGGGATCGTCGCAGCCTAAGGCCGTACCGCTGGCGCTGGTGACCCGGCTTGAAGAGATCGCGGTCGAGAAGATCGAAGTCTCGAACGGCCGTCACATGGTCCAGTATCGCGAACAACTGATGCCATTGGTCGAGATCGAAGGCGTTTCGATCCGCGAGAGCGGCGTGCAGCCGATCCTGGTGTTCGCCGACGACGGACGCTCGATGGGCCTCGTGGTCGATGAAATCATCGATATCGTCGAGGAGCAGTTGAGCATTGAAGTGGCGAGCACACGCGAAGGCGTGCTGGGCTCGGCCGTCGTAAAGGGTCAGGCCACCGAAGTGATCGACGTCGGACACTTCCTGCCGATGGCGTTCGCGGACTGGTTCAGCCGCAAGGAAATGCGTTTGTCCGCCACCGCGCAAACCGTTCTGCTGGTCGACGACTCCGCCTTCTTCCGCAACATGCTGGCGCCTGTCCTGAAGGCGGCAGGTTATCGAGTCACGGTCGCGCAGAACGGACACGAGGGACTTGCCGTGCTGCGCTCCGGCAATCAGTTCGACGTCGTTCTGACCGATATCGAGATGCCGGACATGAACGGCTTCGAGTTCGCCGAAGCGATCCGCGCCGACCGCCGCATGGAAGCGGTGCCGATCATCGCGCTGTCGTCCGTGGTTTCACCTGCGGCCATCGAACGCGGCCGCCAGGCAGGCTTCCACGACTATGTCGCGAAATTCGACCGGCCCGGATTGATCGCCGCCCTGAAAGAACAGACCGCTGACGTCAAGCAGGCGGCGTAAGGAACATGACAATGGATACAAATGTCGACGGCGCTGACCGCGGGATCACTGAATATGTCACCGCGATGATTGGCGGGCAATTGTTCGGGCTGCCGATTTCTCGGGTTCAGGATGTGTTCATGCCGGAGCGGCTGACGCGAGTCCCTCTGGCGTCCGCTGACGTCGCGGGGGTTCTCAACCTTCGCGGCAGGATCGTCACTGCGATCGATATGCGCGCACGTCTCGGTCTGTCGAAAATCGAAGACGGCCGTCCGCCGATGGCGGTCGGTGTGGACCTGCGCGGTGAATCCTACGGCCTGCTGATCGACAGCATCGGCGAGGTTCTCAAGCTTGCGGACGATAGCCGCGAGGTGAACCCGGTCAATCTCGATCCGCGCATGGCGAAAATGGCAGGCGGCGTGCACCGGCTCGAAGGACAATTGATGGTTGTTCTCGACGTCGACCGCGTTCTGGAAATCAATCCGGACATGCTCGCTGCTTAAAAGCAATCTTGGGAAGTAACGCAAAGCCCCGTGACAGCGGCCCACACGGGAACTGAGGAAAAAAGAGGCTAAGATGAAAACATGTCTGATCGTTGACGATTCAAGCGTCATCCGGAAAGTCGCGCGGCGCATTCTGGAAGGGTTGGATTTCCAGATCGTAGAGGCCGAGGATGGCGAGAAGGCCATGGAAGTCTGCAAGCGCGGAATGCCGGACGCCATCCTGCTCGACTGGAACATGCCGGTCATGGATGGCTACGAATTCCTCCGCAACCTGCGTCTGATGCCGGGCGGCGACAGGCCGAAGGTGGTGTTCTGCACCACCGAGAACGATGTCGCTCACATCGCCCGTGCGCTTCATGCAGGCGCCAATGAATACATCATGAAACCGTTCGACAAGGAAATCGTGACGGCAAAATTTCATGAAGTCGGTTTGATCTGAAGCTCTGCGCTGGAACGGCTGCCACCCGGCGCTGTATCCGGATCGTCTGTTGAAGTCACGTAGTGTTGTCGCCGTTCGGTTGCGTAGAGTTGGTTTTTCATGAGCGTTGCAGTTTTGACCCCACCCGGCTCGTCCGCACAACGGCACGAGCCGCTGCGCGTCATGGTCGTCGACGATTCTGCGGTCATTCGCGGGCTGATCTCCCGCTGGATCGAGGCGGAGTCGGACCTGACGGTCGTCGCGTCGATCCGCACCGGGCGCGATGCGGTCAACCAGGTCGTCCGGGTCGATCCTGACGTTATCGTGCTCGATATCGAAATGCCGGATCTGGATGGCATTTCAGCGCTGCCGCTGCTGCTTGAGAAGAAGCGCAATCTCGTCATCATCATGGCGTCGACGCTGACCCGCCGGAATGCGGAGATCAGCTTCAGGGCGCTGTCGCTCGGTGCGTCGGACTATATCCCCAAGCCTGAGAGCACGCGTGAGATGTCCGCTGCGGACATCTTCAAGCGCGACCTGATCGAAAAGATACGTCACCTTGGTGCTCGCCTGCGCCGTCCGGCGATCGTTCCTAGTCCTTCGCTGTCGCCGGCTGCGCAGCCAGTGCGGGCGCTATTGCCCCGGACGTCCCCCGGCACGATGCCGCCGGTCGCACAGACCAAACTCATAGTACGGCCGTTCAGCGCGAATGCGCCGCGCGTCCTTCTGGTCGGTTCTTCCACGGGCGGTCCACAAGCGCTGATGAATCTGGTTGCCGGCATCGGGCCGGTGATTGACCAGTATCCGGTCCTCATCACCCAGCACATGCCGCCGACCTTCACCACCATTCTCGCGGAACATCTGGCGCGTGCGAGCGGGCGACCTGCTCATGAGGCGATCGACGGCGAACTGGTCAAGGCTGGACAGATCTATCTCGCGCCCGGCGGCCGCCACATGCGTGTTGCGCGCTCGGGTGCGAACACGGTGATCGCTCTTGATGACGGACCGCAGATCAACTTCTGCAAGCCGGCCGTAGATCCGCTATTTGCGTCGGCGGCCGAGGTTTGGCAGGCCGGCATCCTCGCTGTGGTGCTGACGGGGATGGGGTCGGACGGCGCGCAAGGCGCCAAGACCATCGTCGCCGCCGGCGGCAACGTCATCGCGCAGGACGAAGCCACCAGCGTTGTGTGGGGCATGCCGGGCGCTGTGGCCCATGCCGGCGTCTGTGCGGCCATTCTGCCGCTCGACCAGATCGCTCCCAAGGTTGTTCGGGTATTTTCAGGAGTTCGCGGGTGACACCACTGGATTACGAATATCTGCGCAAGCTTCTGAAGGATCGCTCCGGCCTGCTGTTGTCGTCCGACAAGCAGTATCTGATCGAAAGCCGTCTGCTGCCGCTTGCCCGCAAGGCGGGAATTTCGGGCATCAGCGAACTTGTGCAGAAAATCAAGTCCGGTGCGGAGGCGCTGACCGTCGATGTCGTCGAGGCGATGACGACCAACGAGACGTTCTTCTTCCGCGACAAGGTGCCGTTCGAGAATGTCCGCGATACGGTGCTTCCCAATTTGCTGAAAGCGCGCGCCAACCGCCGCAGCCTGCGCATCTGGTGCGCGGCAGCGTCGACCGGGCAGGAGCCTTATTCGCTCGCCATGCTCCTGAAGGAAGCCTTGCCGCCGGACTGGCGGGCCGAGATCGTTGCGACCGATCTGTCGCTGGAGGTTCTCGAAAAGGCGAAGGCCGGAATCTACAGCCAGTTCGAAGTCCAGCGTGGACTGCCGATCCAGTTGCTGGTGAAGCATTTCAAGCAGGTCGGCGATGTCTGGCAGCTTAATCCCGATATCCGCGCCATGGTCCGCTACCAGCAGGCCAACCTGCTGCAGGATTTCTCCCATTTCGGAATCTTCGACATCATCTTCTGCCGCAACGTGCTGATCTATTTCGATCAGCCGACCAAGATCGACGTGTTCGGACGGATGCAGAAGGTGAATGAACCGGACGGCTTCCTGTTCCTGGGGGCGGCGGAAACCGTGATCGGATTGACCGACGCGTACCGGGCCTGCCCGGACCTTCGCGGCGTGTATGCCCCGAACCCTGCGCGAGTGTCATCGCCATCCCTGGCGCCGGGCATGGTCATGCGCAGCCAGAAGGCGTTCGCGGCAAGCTGACGCCGCGCTAGATGATCGCGTGCGGCAGGAAGCGTGAACTGTTGCCGGTAATCGGGGTCTGATCCTCACGAATGGACAGGCCGGACGGATTGCCGTCGACGATCCAGCTTCCGAGCACGGGATACTGCTCCGAAAAATTGCCGAGTGACGCCAGTTGCTGGCGGATATATCCCTCGGTGCCGTAAGGCCCGGGCTGCTCCTCGAGCACTTCGCCGGACGTTACAATGGCGACGTTCGCGCCTTCCCGAGAATAGAGCGGCTTCCGAACGTAAGTTGATCCCAACTCGGACGCCGCTGGATCGTCGTCGAAGTACGCTGCAAGCAAATTCGGGTGCCGCGGAAACATTGACCAGAGTAGCGGCAGAATTCCCTTGTTCGACAGGATCGCCTTCCATGGCGGCTCGATCCATCGCGTCGAGGCTCCTTTCAGATTGCCGCCAAACGCTTCGCGCATCATCCATTCCCATGGATAAAGCTTGAACGCGAGATCGATGTTGCGGTCGTCCATATCGACAAAGCTGCCGTCGCCTCGCGATCCAATCTGCTCGATGTCAATCATTGTCGTTGTCAGGCCGGCCTGGCGGGCGACATCTTCGAGATAACACACCGTTCCGGCATCTTCCTCGCTGGCCATCACGGCTGCGAGGTGCAGGTGACGACCCTTTGCAACCTTCGCCCAAGCTCCGATCAGATTTTCGTGCAGCGAATTATACTGGTCAGACCGCGAGGGAATGATCTGTCGTTCGATCGCCTGTTCGAGCCAGGTCCACTGGAAGACCGCCGCTTCGAACAGTGATGTTGGTGTATCGGCGTTGTACTCGAGCAGCTTGGCGGGGCCCTTGCCGGTAAAGGCGAAATCCATCCTGCCATAAAGGCTCGGATCGCCGCGCTTCCAGCTTGCCGCGATATAGGTCCAGAATTGCTCCGGGATTTTGAGCAGCCGCAGGTAGCGGTCGTCGGCGATCACGCGGCCGACGAGTTCGCGGCACATCGCCTCGATTTCAGCCGTGGGCCCCTCGATACTCCGCTCGATCTCGTCGAGCGAGAGCGCGTAATAGGCACTCTCGTCCCAGTAGCGCTCTCCAGCCAGCGTGTGGAAGGTGAAACCCATCGCCGCGGCGGTCGCCTGCCAGTCACTGCGTTCGGGGCATGTAATGCGCCGCATGGCCGGACTCAGCCGCCGCCGGAGAAATGCGAGGTGAAGGAATGAGCAAACGAGCCGAAGCCGCCGCGGGTGACGTGGTTGCTGTCGTGCGCCACGGTGGGATTGCTGGACGACGAATTGTTTCCGAACAGACCCTGACTGGATGACGACGATGATCCACCGGACGAGCGATGTCCGCCACCGCCCGATGAGGAGGATGACCCGCTGCGGCGGGCACAATCGTTGGCCTGCGGCGAGCCCGGCGACGATATAGCGGGGCGGTCGGCCGAACAGTTCTCGCCCGGCATCATCGTATAGGCGGTGCCGCCGATCGCGGTGGTGCCCATCAGCAGCAGCGCAACCTGACTGGAGCGTTTCATGACGGATGCTCTCAGTAGGTCATCGAGGCGGCGTTGAGAGCGCCTGCGGCAAGCGATGCGGCGCCAAGCCATATGGCTGGCGCAAGCTCTCCCTTGGCGATCCTGTTCGACAGGTCGGGGACTGGAATCCGGACCACGAAATAGACGATGACCTGAACGATCAGGGCGACCACGCTCCAGATCATGCAGTCGAAGACATTGGATGCATGGGTGATGGCGCTGATGACCGGCAGCACGAAGCCGAGCAAGCTGAACCCGAGTGAGATCGCCGCTCCCGGAACATTCTCCCGGATCAGCTTGAACTCGTCATGGGGCGTGATGCGGGTGTAGACGAAAAGAAAAAGAGTAACGGCGACAAGACCCGTGCAAAAATAGACGATAAACGCCGGCAAACCAGCGAGCGATTGCAAAATCATCCTATTGCCCCTGAATCAAGACTTCCTGCAATGTGACGGCATTCACTCATCAAACGTTAGTCAGTGCAAGACGACGCGAGGTTCACACCGGACAAACAAAAACCCCGCCATTTGCGGCGGGGTTCAGTCTGGGAGGTGAGAGCCGCACAGGCTCTCGGTACAACCCGTGTCAGGCAGGAATGCGAACTTCCTCTTCGTGCGGTTCGCGCAGCACGTAGCCGCGGCCCCAGACGGTTTCGATGAAGTTACGGCCTTCCGAAGCGTTCGCAAGCTTCTTGCGCAGCTTGCAGATGAAGACGTCGATGATCTTGAGCTCGGGCTCGTCCATGCCGCCGTAGAGATGATTGAGGAACATCTCCTTGGTGAGGGTGGTGCCCTTGCGGAGCGAAAGCAGCTCCAGCATCTGGTATTCCTTGCCCGTCAGATGGACGCGCTGGCCGCCGACTTCGACGGTCTTGGTGTCGAGATTGACCACCAGATCGCCGGTCTGGATGACCGACTGGGCGTGTCCCTTGGAACGGCGGACGATCGCATGAATGCGGGCGACCAGTTCGTCCTTGTGGAAGGGCTTGGTCATGTAGTCGTCGGCGCCGACGCCGAGACCTTTGACCTTGTCCTCGATGCCGGCAAGGCCGGAGAGGATCAGAATGGGTGTCTTGATCTTCGAGACACGCAACTGCTTGAGAACATCATAGCCGGACATGTCCGGAAGGTTCAGGTCGAGCAGGATGATGTCGTAATCGTAAAGTTTTCCGAGGTCGACGCCCTCTTCTCCGAGATCCGTCGTGTAGACGTTGAAGCTCTCGGATTTGAGCATCAGCTCGATCGACTGCGCAGTGGCGCTGTCATCTTCTATCAGCAATACGCGCATGCCAGTCCCCTATAGTCGCCGCTCCGGGCGTCAGGCCGGCCGCCTACTCGCGGCACTGGAAAAACGCCTTTGAACAACTGATTCGGATCCTGACGACATATGGTTAACAAATGCTGATTCGTGTCTGCAAGCTCTATCGTGCAATTTTTGTCGAATCGCACTAAGATGTTGCGGGTAAGCAGCTTTTCGTAGCCTAGCCATTCAAGTTCCACATTAAGAGTCGGGCCTAACCGACTCCTGCGACTCACCCCTTTGTTCTGAAGGTCGAGCGCTCTCAGTCATCAAAGACAGTGACGCAATGATTAACGATGCGGGTAAACACGGGGTTAAGGGGAAGCGGCGGAATCGCGGAAACTTAAGGTTTTCGCAATGAAGGCCCTTGCCGAGCAGATCTCCGATATCGACGGCGTCAATATTTATGGCCGTGTCGTCGGGGTGCGCGGTCTCATGGTGGAGATCGCGGGACCGATCCACGCCATGTCGGTGGGCGCGCGCATTGTTGTCGAAACCGGCAATAACCGTTTCATCCCATGCGAGGTGATCGGCTTCACCGGCAACAATGCCGTGGTGATGCCTTTCGCCGGACTCGATGGCGTTCGCCGCGGCTGCCGCGCCGTGATCGCCAACGCCGCCAGTCAGGTGCGTCCGTCGGCGTCGTGGCTCGGGCGCGTCGTCAATGCCATGGGCGAGCCGATCGATGGCAAGGGACCGCTGACCCAAGGTCCGTCGCCGATGCCCTACAGGAACGCTCCGCCGCCTGCGCATTCCCGCAAGCGGGTGGGGCCGCCGCTCGATCTCGGGGTGCGGTCGCTCAATACTTTCCTGACCTGCTGCCGCGGCCAGCGTATGGGCATCTTCGCAGGTTCCGGCGTCGGCAAGTCGGTGCTGCTGTCGATGCTCGCGCGCAACGTCGACGCGGATATTTCGGTGATCGGCCTCGTCGGCGAACGCGGCCGCGAGGTGCAGGAATTCTTGCAGGACGATCTCGGCGAGGAAGGGTTGGCTCGTTCGGTGGTGGTGGTCGCGACGTCCGATGAGCCCGCATTGATGCGGCGCCAGGCTGCCTATTTGACGCTGGCCATCGCCGAGTACTTCCGCGACGACGACAAGGATGTGTTGTGTCTGATGGACTCGGTCACCCGCTTTGCGATGGCGCAGCGTGAAATCGGCCTGTCCGCCGGCGAGCCGCCGACCGCGAAGGGCTATACGCCAACGGTGTTCACCGAATTACCGAAACTGCTGGAGCGGGCGGGGCCGGGGTTGGGCGAGGGCACGATCACCGGCATCTTCACGGTGCTGGTGGATGGCGACGATCATAATGAGCCGGTCGCTGACGCCGTCAGAGGCATTCTCGATGGACATATCGTGATGGAGCGCGCCATCGCCGAGCGTGGCCGTTACCCGGCGATCAACATTCTCAAGTCGGTCTCCCGGACCATGCCGAGGTCTGCCGACCCGGCGTTCCTGCCAGTGATCACTCGCGGCCGTCAGGTGATGGCGACCTATGCCGACATGGAGGAACTGATCCGGCTGGGGGCCTATCGGGCCGGTTCCAGCGCCGAGGTCGATGAGGCCATCCGGCTGCACGAACCGCTCGAGAACTTTCTGCGCCAGGCCAAGGATGAGGCCACGGGGCTGGGGGAGGGCTACCGCCGATTGGAGCAAATCCTGCAAACCTTGGAAACGGAACGCTAACTTTGTCGCGCCATGATCCCGCCATCTGTGTTTGACCGGAGGGGCCCTTGCGGGGATGCCGGTTCTGTCCCGCTTTCTGGTTGGGACTTCTGGGGAGTACGAGTCGATGAAGTCACGTGAAACGCTGATCCGCCTGAAGAAATTTCAGGTCGACGAAAAGCGCCGCAGGGTTGCGCAGATCGAAGGCATGATCGCTGACTTCCAGCGTATGTCGGTCGATCTGGAACGCGAAATCCAACATGAGCAGGACCGCGCTGGCATTAACGATCCCACGCACTTCGCCTATCCTACCTATGCCAAGGCAGCCATTCAGCGCCGGGAAAATCTGACCCGTTCCGCGGACGAACTGCGGGTTCAGCTTGAGGACGCCAAGGCGGTGCTTGGCGAGGCGTTCGAAGAGCTCAAGAAGGTCGAACTGCTCGATGAGCGCGATCAGGCGCGCGAGCGCGCCGAGGAGAGCGCCCGGGAGCAGGCTGATCTCGACAGCATAGGCTTGATGCGCTCGCGGATCGGAGCGATGGCTTGAGGTCTGGCGCGTCCGGCGGTTGCAGAGCCGGAACCCGTCCGCCTCGGTGAACCTGCCTCATTGCCGCAGGTCCCGCGCCTGAACTCACAAGGCTGGTTTTTGCGATATGTTTCCGTGATATGAGACCCGGGCCGTAATGCCCGGGTTTTGCTTTTTCGCGACTGGGCCCTTGGCGGAAGCTGGACCGTATACTGGCAAGATGTGATACGAGACGGCGAGAGCGACTTCGATTTTCGACTCTGCCGGGTACGATAGAGCGACGTATTTTTGAGGAAGTTTAATGTTGACGCCGGCTGAGTTGATCTGGCTGCTCGCATCGGTTGCGAAGGGGGATGAGGCGGCATTTGAGCGCCTCTATGCCGCCACCCGGGCGAAACTCTTCGGCGTGGTGCTCCGTATATTGAGGCGTCAGGATCTTGCCGAGGAGGTGGTCCAGGAAGCCTACGTCAAGATCTGGCACAGTGCGGGTCAGTTCAATCCTTCGTTGGCATCTCCGATTACCTGGATGGTGTCGATCGCCCGCAACCGGGCGATCGATGTCGTGCGCAAACGGAGTGAGGCGTCGATCGAAGACGAGCCCGCCGCCATGGAGATCGCGTCGGATATTCCGGATCCGCTGGCGCGACGGGAAATGACGGAGGAGCTGAAGCGGATTTTGGAGTGCGTCGGGCAACTTGATCCGGAGCGCCAGAAACTGGTGCTGCTAGCCTATTACAATGGATGGAGCCGCGAGCAATTGTCGGAGAAATTCAATACGCCGCTGAACACGGTCAAGACCTGGCTACGTCGCAGCATGATTGAAATTCGCGGATGTCTTGGTTTGGGATGAGATGAACTACAGCGAAGACCATATCGCGCTCGCCGCGGAATACGCACTCGGCACCTTAAGTGCCGACGAGCGCGCGCTTGTCGAAACCATGATGATTGTCGATCATGGCTTTATGGAAGTGGTCGATGCGTGGGATCGCAAGCTCAGCCCGTTGCATCAGATGGTTGCTCCGATCGAGCCGCCGGCGCATCTGTGGGACAACATCAGCGCAGCGCTTGGTCTGGTCGGACCGCAACCGGAGCCGGTTGAACAGCCCAAGGAAGAGCCGAAGCCGGAGGAGCAGGTCGCATCAGAGCAACCGGGACAAACACCCACAGTGGCTGAACAGACGGAGCAAACCGAGCAAACCGAGCAAACCGTCGCCGCTGCTGGATCAACCGATACACCAGCGGAAACGCCTCAGGCTGCGGCGTCACCCGAGATCGTGCCGGAGCCGGTCGTGGTCCCGCCGTCGAATGTCGTTTCATTGCCCGCTCGCCAGCGCGGCGGATCGGCCTTCGGCTGGGTCATGACGGCGGTCGCGGCATCGCTCGCTGGTGTGATTGCGCTTCAAGCCAATCGCCCTGAACTCCTGCCGGAGCAATTGCGGGTCAAGCCGCAGATCAAGGTCGTTGAAGTTGTGGCGCCAACGCCCACGGCCGCTGCGCAGTTTGTCGCTGTGCTCCAACAGAATGCCGCTGCGCCGGCTTTCATTCTCACCGTGGATACGGCGACGAAGAACTTCACCGTGCGCAAGGTTAGCGCCACGCCGGAGCCCGGCAAAAGCTATGAGCTTTGGCTGGTGTCCGACCGGCTGCAACGTCCGCGGTCCCTTGGCGTGATCGGCGGCAGCGATTTCACCATCCGCCCGGGGCTGGCGGCGTATGACAGCGAAACGATCAACAAAGCCACTTACGCAGTGACCACCGAACCGGAGGGTGGTTCGCCCACCGGCGCTCCCACCGGGCCGATTGTCTATACCGGCAAGCTGATCGAGAGTGTGCCCGCGCTTCCTGCGCCGGCATCGCCGCGCTGATATCCTGAATGAGCGCAACAAAAAACGCCCGTGGGGAGCGGGCGTTTTCTGTTCTCAGACTTGGGGTCTTCTGAGCTATCACAAGGCGACTTCGGGGGGCGGGGAAGAGAGCCTTGTGAATTCGTAAAACTCGTTAGCGGATCGCAGACTGATCCGAGCTGGTTATGACAACAGCTTTATTAGCCTTCACCGCCGGACCTGTAACCTTAGCCGTCTGCGTGAGGCCGTTATCCGAAAGGCGAGCGGAGATTCCGAGACCCGCAACGCCGATTGCGGCGACGAGCGCCACAACGACGATCTTCAAATGCGTCATGCGGTCAGCGCTGTAAAACGAATGGTTCATAAAAACCTCCCGCCGCCTTTTGATGCAGTCGAACGTTTGTCTCGCTCGCATGCCCGTGGGTTCAACCCCACGCTCTAAACAACGTAATTGGCAGGGATTCGTTTCCAAGCACCGTTCACAAACGAGTGAAATGTCTTGAACTTCCGAGAGGTCAGTAAACCACTCAGGAATACCATAGAATTTTCAAATGCTTAATAATAAGGCTGAGGGAGTGCTCGCCTGTGAAGATTTCCAAATTTTCATGAAAAGCTTGTCTGTGACCATTTTGTCGCAGGCATTTTTATAGAAATCCAATAGCGGATTAGATGCTTCCGACTGTTTTCAGGCGTGCCCGGGGATGGATTTCCGCTTGTGACAAGACAGTCGTCTGGGCCCGGAAACGTTCCACCAGCGAGCGCACAAAAGGCCGTATCGCGGCTGATGTCACCAGCACCGGCGCTTCACCTTCACGGGCGGCCTGTTCGAAACGATCGCGCACCGCGGTCATGAACTCCGACAGTTTCGACGGCTGCATCGCGAGGCTGCGCTCATCGCCTGTGCCGATCAACGATTCCGCGAACGCCTGCTCCCACTTCGCGCTGAGCGCGATCAGCGGCAGGTAGCCGTTCATCGATGTGTTCTGCGCGCAGATCTGCCGCGCCAGCCGGGTTCGCACATGTTCAGCCAGCGTCGCCGGATTGCGCGAGAAGGCGAGCGCGTCGGCGATGCCCTCAAGAATGGTGGAGAGATCGCGGATCGAGATGCGCTCGGCCAGCAGCAATTGCAGGACGCGCTGGATGCCGGAAACCGTAATCTGGTTGGGCACAATATCCTTGACCAGTTCACCCTGTTCCTTGGGCAGATCGCGCAAGAGCTTCTGCACCTCACCATAGGACAACAGGTCAGACATATTGCCTTTGAGCAGTTCAGTGAGATGCGTGGAGAGGACGGTCGCGGAATCCACCACCGTATAGCCCTTCAGCGAGGCTTCTTCCTTGAGCGACGCATCGACCCAGGTCGCGGGCAATCCGAATGTCGGCTCGGTGGTGTGGGTGCCCGGAATGGTGACCTGATTGCCGGCCGGGTCCATGACCATGAACTGGTTCGCCCAGATGCGTCCGGTGCCGGCGTCGACCTCCTTGATCTTGATGACGTAGGTGTTCGCTTCGAGTTGTACGTTGTCCAGAATGCGCACGGCCGGCATCACGAAGCCCATTTCGGTCGCGAGCGAGCGGCGCAGCGCCTTGATCTGGTCGGTGAGGCGGTCGGTGCCATCCGGTCCGTTGACCAGCGGCAGCAGCGCATAACCAAGCTCAATCTTGAGGTCGTCGATCTTGAGCGCGCTGGAGATCGGTTCTTCGGCTGCGGCAGCAGCGGCTGCGGCCGGCGCAGCCGCCTCGCGGGCCTCCTCGACCTTGGCGGCGTGGTTATTCGTGCGCGCATTCCAGGCCAGCCAGCCCGCGCCGCCACCCAGCAGCAGGAACGGCAACATCGGAATGCCGGGCAGCAGGGCCAGCACCAGCATGACGCCCGATGACATGCCGAGCGCCTGCGGATAACCCGACAACTGCTTCATCATGGCCTTGTCGGCAGCGCCGGTGACGCCCGCCTTCGACACCAGCAGACCCGCAGCGGTCGAGACGATCAGCGCGGGAACCTGGGTGACAAGGCCGTCGCCCACCGTCAGCAGCGTGTAGGTGCGGGCCGCATCAGCGAAACCCATGCCCTGCTGGGCGACGCCGATGATGATGCCGCCGATCACGTTGATAAACACCACGAGCAGGCCGGCGATGGCGTCGCCGCGGACAAACTTGGAGGCGCCGTCCATGGCGCCGAAGAAGCCGCTTTCGTCCTCGAGTTCCTTGCGGCGGTGCTTGGCCACTTTCTCGTCGATCAGGCCGGCGGAGAGGTCGGCGTCGATCGCCATCTGCTTGCCGGGCATCGAGTCGAGATGAAAGCGCGCCGCCACTTCGGCGATGCGGCCCGAACCCTTGGTGATGACGACAAAGTTCACGATGACAAGGATCGTGAAGACGATGATGCCGATGACGAAATTGCCGCTCATCACGAAGTTGCCGAACGCCTCGATGACGTGTCCGGCAGCGGCGGTCCCTTCATGGCCGTGCGACAGGATCAGGCGGGTCGACGCGAGGTTGAGCGACAGCCGCAGCATGGTCGAGATCAGCAGGACGGTCGGGAACGCCGAGAATTCCAGTGGCGTCTGAATGAACAGCGCCGTCATCAGGATCAGGATCGAAAGCGTGATCGAGATCGCCAGAAACAGGTCCAGCACCACCGCCGGCAGCGGCAGGATGAGAACCACGAGAATGGTGAGAACACCGAAGGCCAGCGCAAGGTCGCCGCGCCGGAGCATTGTGCCGATATCGCTGAAACTGGGAAATCCGGAGCCGGTTGCCGCACTACCCTGGCCCGCCGTTACATCCACCATCGTCGCCGCTTCCCCCCGCGTATGTCGCTCGCGAGCCCCAAAGGTTTGGGCGGCGGCCGAAGGGCCACCGTTCCTAAAGTGAGGCACCGCACTGGCATCCACGGGCATTCCCCCCGTTCAGCGACCGACGACACTCGACTTCACCCGGCAAAATTTGCCCAGTTTATCGTTAGTAAAGAGTTAACGGGAAAACCGACGGCTGAAATGTCGCGTGCGGGAGGATGTTATTCTCGCATAACCCCCATTCGGAGAATGACTTGACCGGCGGCATAAGGCCGACGAAGTTGCGTCCGTGCCGGTTTCCATCGATTCTGACTCTCATCCAGCGGTCTTCACGCCGGACTCACGCGCGGCGTGGGCACGGCTGGGTATTGCCCTCATTATCGGATCGATCGGCAGCGTCGGCATGTGGTCGGTGGTGGTGGTCATCCCCATCGTCCAGGCTGACTTCGGGGCGACCCGGGGAGCGGCGTCGCTGGCTTTCACCTGTGCCATGCTCGGCTTTGGGTCCGGCGGCGTGATGATGGGCAAGCTGTCGGACCGTTTCGGCATCGTGATGGCGATCACGATCGGCATCGTCGCCATGCTGTTCGGCTATCTCGGCGCGGGTTACGCCGCCGCGCTCTGGCAATTCAACCTGATGCACTTCCTGATCGGGCTTGGCGCCGCGGCGACCTTCGGGCCGCTGATGACCGAGGCATCGCACTGGTTCGATCGCCACCGTGGGCTGGCCGTCACGATTGCCGCTAGCGGAAACTACATCGCGGGTACGTTCTGGCCCACCGTTGTCGAACGCGGCACGGCCTATGCGGGATGGCGCGCCACGCACATCGCGATTGGTATTGGCTGCGCCATCGTCATGGTCGTCGTCGTCGCGATTCTGCGCTGGCAGATCGGCAGTGAAACCGTTCGTTCACACGCAGATGCGCCGCCACCGCGCGTCGATCTGCAGATCAGCACCAATGCTCTCACCGCAGTGCTTGGCATCGCGGCTATCGCCTGCTGTGTGGCGATGTCGATGCCGCAGGTTCATATCGTCGCCTACTGTGGCGATCTCGGTTATGGCGTGGCGCGCGGCGCCGAAATGCTGTCGCTGATGCTGGCCTTCGGAATCGTCAGCCGGATCGGCTCCGGTTTTCTTGCCGACCGCATCGGCGGATTGCGCACGCTATTGGTCGGCTCGATCGCGCAGGGCGTGGCGCTGACGTTCTATCTGTTCTTCGATGGGCTGACGTCGCTGTACGTCATCTCCGCGATGTTCGGCTTGTTTCAGGGCGGCATCGTGCCGAGCTACGCCATCATCGTACGGGAATCGATGCCAGCCAGTGTGGCCGCAACCCGTGTCGGTATCGTCATCTTCGCGTCGGTCATCGGCATGTCGTTCGGGGGCTGGATTTCCGGCGTGATTTTCGACGCGACCGGCTCCTATGCCGCCGCGTTCCTGAACGGCGTCGGCTGGAATGCGTTGAACATCGCCATTGTCGTGACGCTGTTGCTGCGCGCCCGCCGGCGCATGGCTTTCGCCTGACAGCTATCCGCCCCTAAAGTCTTGACCCCGGCGAGCGCCCGTCCTAACGGACTTGCGCGCGAGGCGTCCGCGCCGGAACCAGGGCAGGCCGATGCAAGTCACGATGATGAAGGGCAAGATCCACCGTGCGCGGGTGACCGAGGCTGATCTGCATTATGAGGGCTCGATTTCGATTGACCGCACCCTGATCGATGCCGCCGGTTTCCTGGTCAACGAACGTGTCGACATCTATAATATTGACACCGGCGCGCGTTTCTCGACCTATGTGATCGAAGCGCCTGCGGGCTCCGGCATCATCGGTTTGAACGGAGCGGCCGCGCGACTTGCGATGATGGGCGACAAGGTCATTATCGTAGCCTATGCGAATTTTGACGAAGCCGAAGCGCAGCGCTTTCAGCCGCGCGTGGTTCTCGTTAATGAAAAAAATCAGAAGCTGTAAAACTTGCGGCATATGCCCGCATCCATCCTCCATCGTTGCAGACGGGATTTGATGCATGCATGAGAAGTTCGAAGCTGATTTGCGCGATCTCGCCGGCAAGGGCCGGTTGCGATCGCTTCGCGGCCGCGCCGGAATCGATTTCACCTCGAACGATTATCTGGGTCTCGCCGAATCCGCTGAACTCAAACACGCGGCAGCCGAGGCGGTTGCGCGCGGCGTTCCCGTTGGATCCGGCGGATCGCGTCTGCTGCGCGGAAATCACGACGAGCACGAGGCGCTCGAAAGCGAGGCCGCTTCCTATTTTGGCGCGGAGACCGCGCTCCATTTCGGCGGCGGCTACGTCGCTAACTTCACGATCTTTTCGACGCTGCCGCAGCAGGGCGATCTTGTCGTCCACGACGAGTTGATCCACGCAAGTGTCCATGAAGGGATGCGGCGCGGCCGCGCCGAGGCCGTGAGCATTCCGCATAATAATGTCGATGCTTTCGACGCCGCGATCGTCCGCTGGCGCGCGGCCGGCGGCAAGGGCCGGCCATGGATTTCGGTCGAGAGCCTTTACAGCATGGACGGCGACAGCCCGGACGTTGCGGGACTTCTGACTGTTGCCGATCGTCATGACGGGATGCTCGTTGTCGATGAAGCACATGCAACCGGTGTGCTCGGCCCACAGGGGCGGGGACTTGCTGCGGCATTCGAGGGCCGCGACAATGTCATTACTCTGCACACTTGCGGAAAAGCGCTTGGTACTGTCGGCGGCTTCATCCTCGGGCCGCGTACGATCCGCGATTTTCTGGTCAACCGCGCGCGTCCCTTTATTTTTGCGACCGCGCCGTCGCCGCTGGTGGCGGCGATCACGCGCGCCGCACTTCATATTTCCAGGACCAATCCGGAGCGCCGCGAGCGGCTCGCGCGGCTGGTCCGTTTCGCGGGCGATGAACTCTCGCGCCGCTGCAATGTTACGCCATCCGGCTCGCAGATTCTCCCTGTGATTATCGGTGCGGATCGCGCAGCAGTCGCCGTCGCGGCGTCGCTGCAACGACGAGGCTTCGATATTCGCGCCATCCGTCCGCCGACTGTTCCGGAAGGGACGGCGCGGCTGCGTATCGCGCTGACGTTGAATGTCGATGAAGCCACCGTCGCGTCGCTGTTCGAGGCTCTGGCTGAAGACATGCGGAAGGCCGCATGAACACCCGCATTGTCGTTACCGGCACCGATACCGGAATCGGAAAGACGGTGTTTTCCGCCGCACTCGCTGGTGCGCTCGACGCATTCTACTGGAAGCCGGTTCAGGCCGGCATCGAGGAGGAAACCGACCGCGATGCTGTCCAGCGGCTGTCGAGGCTTCCTGGCGAGCGCGTGCTGCGTGAAGCCTATCGTCTGAAGACGCCAGCCTCGCCGCATTTGGCGGCGAAGCTTGATGGCGTCGCCATCGATCCGGACGTGCTTGCCTTGCCGGACGTCGACCGGCCGCTGGTGATTGAAGGGGCGGGGGGGCTGATGGTGCCGCTGACGGAGAACCTGACGTATATAGATGTCATGGCGCGATGGCGCGCGCCGGTTGTGTTGTGCGCACGCACGACGCTGGGGACCATCAATCACAGCCTGCTGTCGATCGAAGCCCTGCGCGCGCGTAACATCCCGCTGCTCGGGATTGCTTTTATCGGCGATGAGAATGTTGAGTCTGAAACCGTGATCGCTCGCATGGGGCGAGTGCAACGTCTTGGCAGGCTTCCGCATCTCGCCTCGCTTACGCATGAAACCTTGCGTGAAGCATTCGCGCAGCATTTCACTGTGGGCGACTTTCTGAAGGGCGCAGCCTGATGACATCCAAGTCGCCGGTATGGCATCCGTTCACGCAGCACGCGGTGCCGCCCGAAGCGACGCTGATCTCACGGGGCGAGGGAGCTTGGCTGGAGGCAGCCGACGGCCGCCGCATCTTCGACGCGATATCGTCCTGGTGGGTAGTGACCCACGGCCATCGCCATCCGCACATCGTGCAAGCGATCAAGGATCAGACCGACAAGCTCGATCAGGTGATTTTCGCAGGATTCACGCATGAGCCGGCGGAGAAGCTTGCCCGCCATCTGGTCGCGATCACGTCGCCTGAGCTTGAATACGTTTTCTTCTCTGACAGCGGATCAACCTCGGTCGAAGTCGCGCTCAAAATGGCGCTGGGCTATTGGCGGCATCTCGGTGCCAAGCGAAGCCGTATTCTTGCGCTGGAAGGTGCCTATCACGGCGACACCATCGGCGGAATGTCGGTCGGTGAACGTGGTGTGTTCAACGCGCCTTACGATCCGCTGTTGTTCGACGTTGAGCGGATTCCCTTTCCTGGCGTTGGCCGCGAGCTAGCGACCTTCGATGCGCTGAACGCGGCGTGCAAGCGCAATGATGTTGCCGCATTGATTGTTGAGCCCCTTATTCTGGGTGCGGGCGGCATGCTGATCTATCCGCCAAACGTTCTGGCGGAGATGAAGAGCATCTGCGAGGCGCACGACGTTCTGTTCATCGCCGACGAAGTTATGACCGGATGGGGACGAACCGGCACATTGTTCGCCTGCGAGCAGGCCGGTATCGCACCCGATATCGCTTGCTACTCGAAAGGCCTGACGGGTGGCTCGGTGCCGCTGGCGGTGACGCTGTGCCGTGCCGAAATTTTTGACGCGCATTACTCGACGGACCGCAGCAAGACGTTCTTTCATTCCAGTTCGTACACCGCAAATCCCATTGCCTGCGCGGCAGCGCTAGCCAACCTGGAAATTTGGCAGCGCGAGCCGGTGATGGACCGCATCAATTTGCTTGCGGCGCTGCATGAAGAGAGGCTCGAACGGTTTCGCGGCGACAAACGTTTCACCGATGTCCGCCAGATCGGGACGATCGCGGCGCTCGACATCGTGGCGAAGGATGCCGGTTATCTCGCCGATATCGGCCCGCGGCTTTATCGCGGATTTCTCGCGCGCGGTCTGCTGATCCGGCCGCTCGGCAACACGATTTACCTGATGCCGCCCTATTGCAGTACGGCGGGCGATCTGGATAAGGCGTACGACGCTATCGATGAACTGGCGGGCGACGTCGCCTGAGGTTGCCCGCCGTCAGCGGTCATTGTATGGGGTGGTTGCACCGTTGCTCAAAAGGAGCCGGCGGGGCCTGTAGCTCAATGGTTAGAGCCGACCGCTCATAACGGTCTGGTTGCAGGTTCGAGTCCTGCCGGGCCCACCAGTGGTTTCAATGGGTTGCAACCATATCCAAGTCTCTGAGTTTTCCTTCCCCACAGAAATTCCCACAGAAACGACCTTCTTTTGTTCGTGGTTTAGCTTTCGCGCAGAACAAAGCTCTGGGCTGTGCCAAAGATCAGACCCAGGGCAAAATCGAGCGCTGGCATCAGACGCTGAAGAACCGCATCCTGCTCGAGAACTACTTCCTGCCGGATGATCTCGAACGGCAGGTAGCCGCCTTCGTCGAGCGCTACAACCATCGTCGCTATGAGAGCCTCGACAATCTCACTCCCGCCGACGTCTACTTCGGACGCGGCCAAACCATCCTGTTGCAGACAGAAAGGATCAAACGAAAGACCATCGAACACCGGCGCTTGCAGCATCGCAAAGCCGCAGCCTAAAATGCCAACCCAGATGGACCAGAGCCTCCGCTAAATCAGCCCATCATCTGTCTCAAAAACTCTGACGACGGACACCTTCGATCGTATTCTTTCCGATCAGCGCCGAGTTCCGACGAGAGGCTATGAAGACCGCGCTGCAGGCGGTGTGGACGTGCTTTTGGGACCCGCTGTAGGGGCCGGCCTTTCCGGGCGCAGTGGCGCTGCGCGCACATGAATTCCTCCGTGGTTCGCTGTTGGATTCCGGACGTCTGGAGACCCCGGAATTAGGCGAACACTGAAGCTAGTAGCGAGAACCGGAACAAGGATACTTAAATTCTTCATGGCAATTCTCCAGGTTGGAATGCCGTCATCCTCAGCCCGCTTTGCATGGCGAGTAAAATACTCCATTTGCCGCTTCGATACGTTCGAGACACTGATTGGGGTCTGTTACCGGGCCTGCAATAGCAAAGTCGTAAGCTTGCCTTTTAAGGATCAAAACATACCGTCCAGCGGGCAAAACAGAGTCTGAACGTATGACGAGCATCTCGGAATTTCCCGGAGCAGGACTTACCTTTAGTTTGTAATTAAGATTCCGGATGCTCCAGAGGTCCTCGGAGGCATATTCAGGAGACTTCGCCTTTGCATCGAACTTCATCGTGCGGGTGATCTTCGCAACAGCGCGCAGTTCGATTTGCTCGGTCGGTATGCTCGCGAGATCGCGCCGATAAACAATGAATGTCGGAGACCCGTTAGCAAGAGTTGTCTGACTGGGCGTTTTGATCGTGCTTGAGATTGCCACGCGCCTGTCCGGCGCCGCTGCTGGCAGGAGTTCAAGCTCGACAAGCTGGCCGTTTGCAACAGCATAGGTGCCATAGGTGGTCGGAGCTGGCGAATCATCCAGTACCGGGTCAGGCGGGACGGTTCGGCTGGCATAGGTGCTGTTGTCCGTGCCAATAGCAGCGCTGCTGGCAGGAAGAGGTGACGGTGGACGGGCGCTGTCGGTAGAAGAACTGCTTGCATAAGGTGCAGGCTTCTTCTCTGGCGGGGGAATTTTTGACTGTTGGAGTTGTGCTGGAAAATTGAACGCTATTTTATTCCGGAGCCCTTCCCAAAAACCAATGCGTTGCAGCGCGGCGACGCTTAACACTATCAGCACGACGAATGTGCCGATGACGAACCGAGAACTAAGGGATGAAGGAGTTCGTTCGCTGTCTGCGCCATCGGGTTGATGGTCGATCTGAAGCGGCGGCCGGGGTGGTGGCGTAACTGCCGAGGACGTGACGCGTAGAGGCTGCGGCGCGATGGGATGATATGTCGAAGCGGGTAGAGGCTCGCTCCGACTAGAAAGGTCGGGAATATGGGCTGGCCGGCGCGAGCTGGATTCCACGCCGGCTGACCGTTGGGCGAAAGCTTCCACGCCTATGATTGCTGTTTCGAGAGCACGCGCTAGTTGAGTTGCCTCTCGAGGATTGTTGTTGAACGCTTCCTTCCGCAGCTTCATGCGAGCGAGCTCATAGATATTCTGTCTAAGAGCTGCCGGATCGTCCTTCGCGGAATTTATGATGCGCTGAAGAACCAGGGCGAATTCGACCTCGGGAAGCGTTGGAGTGTCGTCATCGGCGGAGTTTGAGGCGCTCGGAAGAATGTTGGACATCGGTATGGACCGCAACGTTCCTTTGAGACAGGCACAATCCGCTTCAGACTAATATGGCAGCTTCGACGCAACCGATATCGGCGGAACAGTCAGGACGGCTTATCATCGTTGTTTAGCGAGTATTTCTTCTGAAGTTCGGCAAAGGCTTTAAGACGTAGACGTTCTGGATTTCGCTCGCCGTCCTCTGCGACAGCCATAATGTACTTTATGATTTCACGAACTCGCGCGGGCTCAACGGGCTGAGGATAGGTCGCAATCGTTCGATCTAATGCGAGCGTCATGAGCGCAATCGTATCTGTTCCGAAGGACAGGCCTCCATAGCGATCGCGATCCATTTCTTCGATAAGAAGTCTTAGGTGGTTTGAGGGAGTTTTAGTCTGCTGCGGCGCAGGAGACAAACCCCCCAATCCAATGTCCTTTGCTTTCTCAAGCGCGCGGACAACCTTTTCCGGAAGCACCAGTTCCAGCGAAAACCTAACTGTGTCCTGAAATCTCATTCCAGACCGACCCGCAATAAGCTAAAGCGCACGTCGCGATAAAACGTGGACAATCCATAATGCTTGCATTATCCGCCGCTTTCCTTCTGACCGGAAGGGAATTTCAAAGGCGTCACCTGACACCTTCGGCGGAATCGGCTCTGTCAGGATTAGCGCTCGATGCAACATCGGAAGAAGATGAGATTTAATTTATTTAATATTATCAGCATCTTACGCGAAAATTTGAGCGACTTTACAACTATTAAAGCGTAAACAGCTTCTTAACCCTGAATCGTTAGCGTTTATTAAAGTTCGCCAACTCGAAGGGAAGCGCTGTGCTGGGTTCTTTTCTGAGAAGGAGTGGGTTGGACTTCAAACACCGTTCTTCTGAAAGAGATCTGGAAACAGATCGGGCTCGCGTCGGGCGGGTCGCATCTGTGCTCGATGCCGAGCTTCTGAGCGCAGAAAAGGAACGGGAAGGCTTGCGGCGCCGGCTGGATGACCTGTCGGCGAGGGCATCGATTTCGCAAGGTAATGACACCGACGAATATCTCACGCGCGATGATGAGCTAACCGAGCACCTCAACCTGTTTGATGCGCAAATGCGAGGTGCCGAAGGTCGGCTCAAACAGCTCGACGATAGTGTCGCTCATTTCAGGTTTCTGAAGGACGAGTTGTCCCGGCGGTTTCCAATCCTGACTCAGGCCAAGGACGCTTAAGAACGCGCGGCTTGCTTGTAATGAAGTACTCTCCCCAAGTTCGGATCAAAATAAGCTACATGATGCCGACGGGATCAGTTCTTTTACGGAGCCCTCGCGCTGATGTTAAGATTGACCCGCAACGGCGCTTGCTAATGTGAAATCATTCCGGTTTGGCTGCTCGGATGATCGAGCAGCGAACCCAAGTACGGAACGTGATCTCGCAGAATGCCTTGGTCTTCTATAAAGGGCGCCGCGGCGTCTATCCATGTCATGTTCGCGATATTCATTCCAACGGCGCTGGGTTGCATCTTCACGATGTACAAATTTTCCCGCTGGATTTTTATCTTTCGTTCGATGGTTTTCGCATCGTGAGGGAATGTCATATCAAGTGGCTGGACGGATACAATTGTGGCGTCAGCTTTTCGCAATACCGTCCGCTTATATCGCCGCATCCTCGCTCTGGAAATTGACCTTGGCCGTCAAGCCGCGCGCCGTTCGTCGTTCCAGATTTAACCAGCGAAGCCCCTATTAAGGTTTAGTCGCAGATATTGTTGCGTCTGTCTGTCTCCGCGAAAAGATTCCACTGTTGTGTCTGTGGTAATTACGCGCGGCCTTTCGATCTATGGGTTGTCCTATGAGTATTTCCAAAGATCCGCTTTCTGATTTGCTTGCATCGTTAAATCGAATCAGTGCGGCACTCCCAGAAAGGGTCGAAGGGGAGCTGGCGAACGAACTTAAGCAGCATCAATATTTCGAGGCGGGGAAGCTCTACGCGGAGCAAGAGGGGAAGATATTTGAGGCCGTAAACGCTCTGAGGAGTCGTGATTTCAAGGGAGAGCAATGAACAGCATCATTCGCGCTTTTGAATAAAGATCATCAACATTGTTTTCAGCACATCAGGCGTCAGACCGTGCAGTATTGAGAACATTGAGAAGACCCAGCGGCGGCCGAAATAATAGGATGGCGACGCATCCCAGTAATATGATGCATGTCGATAGCGGCTTTCGGGAAAGACCTTTCTCAGATCGCTAAACGTGTTCATTCGATAAAGGGCAGGAAACACATCTTCTTCTTTCCGGTCGGGTTGCGCGCCATGAAGGATGCGCGATTTTGCATTGTCCGGCAGCAGCCTGTTTATCAACGCTATGTATCCGAAACGATTGGGGGTGCGCGCGCAAAGCCACCCACCCGGCTTGAGTATGCGGTCGAAACTCCGCGCAATGGCAGCCGGATCACCAAGATGCTCAAAGGTGAAATCCGAGAGAATGAGATCGACCGAATTGTCCGGCAGCGGAATTTCGGATCCTGTAATGACGATGGAGCGGTCGAGTGCGGGATTGGTTTTTACCGCATTGTCGACATCGACTCCGATGGTCTCCCTAACCTTGCCTTTGATCTTCAGTAGCTCGCGCCGATATTTTATCTGATCTTCGATATGATTGACGCCGCGGCCTGCACCGAAATCAACGACGGTGAAATCCGGCATAAGGAGCGCGTTGACGCGGTGATAAAACTGCATCGTCCCGTCGTAGCGGTCGAAGCCGCCAGCAGAAATTTCAGGCCGCAATGCTTCCATCGGAAATCTCACTGAGTACTTGCAATATGAAAAATTGAACAGCGGTTACGGTACTTTGTCAAAATCTACATGGGATAAGAGCCCGGCGCGAGACCAGAGCTGCGTTAGTGTTATTTTTTACGGGCACTTAATGCGTCCAGAGTTAACGGTGTGAAGTCGCCTGGTTGCGGATCGCTACCCGGCTTACCGTTGAAGCGGAGCAATCCTTTATTGGTAGAGACGATATCGCCCTGCTGAAGGCTCTGGTCATTCATAACGGTCGACGATGCTTCCTCGGCAACTTTCTCGGCGGAGCGGTCCGGACGCTGCAGCTTTCCTGATTTTGCCAGAGCAATGAATTCGCGGGCGCGCAGCTTCGCCTGGTTAACGCGCTCCCTCCACTCATCGCGTGTCAACGTCTCGGCTTCGATCCGCAAGCTTTCGGCGTCGGTTTGAGCATCTGACGCCGTGCACAAGCTGATCAATGCAGCAGCGATTGCGCAGACGGTTAGAGCCGTTGTGAAAACGCGCATAAGATCAAATCGTCCGAGTCCGTTGGGATAATAGACGGGGTCAGGAACGGAAATTAAAGATGGTTTCGCAGACAATACCTCTCGCCTTTTGGCGCCGCGATTGACAAAGAACCGAAGGAAACTGAGAGTCGTCAAAGTAGCGAGGTGGCGAATGTTGTCACGTAGATCGTTTCTCTATGCCTCGACGGCACTCTTGGCGTCGTCCCGATTGGCGCAGGCCAATCCTGTAGCAGGGTCGGCCGTACTTTTCGATCTCGATTTTACGGACTCAAAGTCGCGCTCTGAGCACGCGAAGGTTGTCAGTGGAGCGCTTCGTTATGTTGACCACGAGGTCTTTGGTGATGCTGCCGGTATCATCATCGAAGATGCCGCTGTTAATGGCGTTCAGGATGCCAGCTATGCCAACGTCGGTAATGTGCCGGAGGGTTGGCTCATGCCATCGCAATTCGTCGTGCCCATGCCGTCGGTTGTGTCGTTCTCCAGGCGGGGAGCAGGCGAGGGATCTTTGCGGATTCAGGGCGCAGGCGCAGGCGATTTTTACATCACGCTCGGTTCCGGAAGGTTTTTTCCGATAACGAGCGGTGAGCCGGTCACTGGTTCTCTGGCGACACGGTTCGCCGGCGGCTCGCTGGCGAACATAAAGAGCGTCGGATTGCTGGTGATCGAAAACGACGCGCGCGGGCATGTGGCGAACGCCTCGCCCTCCGTTGCAGAAATCCAGCAGCTTCAATCCGATAAGCCGTGGTGGGCTCAGGTTTCGATCGTGGCTGGCGACTATCGTTTCGCCAATCTCGCAATGAAGATTGTGACGACGGGCCCATTCGATGTCGTTCTCGATATCGACAAAGCTCAGCTTGAGAAGCGTACCTTTCGTTCGACATTTTGCGGCGCGTCTCGGCCGGCGGATGAAGCCAGGCTGAACGCGGAATCCGCGGAAAAGTATCTTGCCGGCAACCGCTCTGTCGTAATCACCGCTGATGCTCCACGTGTTCGGATGAATGCGTCATTGTGGGGGGAGTTTCGCGACAAGGACAATTTTATCGAATTGCAGCTTCGCGGCCACGTCCTTTATGCATGTTGTACTTCGGGCGGTGCGGGTTCGGAAATGAAGCTGGGCGTGCTTCCGCCGCTGATGCGATTTTCGGTTGTGCTTACGATCGCTGAAGGAATGCTCACTGCCTCGCTCAACGGCAAGCCGGTAAAGATGATAAAAAGGAATGTCCCTTCAGACCTCAGAAGCGTCGATTTGGGCAACGGCACTTTGGGCAGATGGAACTCGACCATCAGGCGGATAACGATTTTCAGCGGGATAGTTTTCGATGCCGCTCTTGAGAGCCGTCGCGATCAGGTGTTCTTTGACGACTTTGACAGGCCGGACAGCTCGTCACTGGGCCGCTCTCCGACAGGTCAATCGATCACCAAGTCCGGCAGTATCGATACCAAAATAGTATCCGGCAAATGGGTCGCGAATAATGGCGGGTTAGGATTAGTCTTCGCCGCATATGGCAAGGTTACACTGCCGAACGAACCGCGCTTCATGGGTATGGTCGCGGTATGGACAAGCGGCACCTCGGGCGGGGCGGCAGGGCTGATTGCCGCCACTAATAATCTGACGGATCCCACCGATGCCCTTCACACGATCGTAGGCGATGCAAAGGAGATATTTCAGACCATTACGAGATCCAAGGTGGATGAAGCCTTCGCGTCATTTATTTATCCCAGCGCCATGAATCGTGATGGCGTTACCCCGTATGGCGCTGCACGGCTCTTCAACGCGCGCGAGAACGCGGTCGTTTTTGTTGGGCCGCAAGGGGACCTGCCGAGGCATGTCAGCCCTGAGTATGGAAAGCGGATCGGAAAGACCGCGGTGTTTGAACATTTCTGGCAACTGACCCAGTGCCGGCCGGAGTTCCTGGCTGTTGCAGCATCGTAATCGAGGGGTCTTTTCTTTTGTAAATGGCCGCCCATCTATTACACCAGTCCAACGCAATTGCTGGAGAGCGTTCATGAGAGTTTTTGCCGCTTCGGTTCTCGTGCTTGGTCTGTCGACGTTGATGGCTCAAACCGTCTTGGCGCAGGGTGTTTCGCAGCCGGCGCAAACCGCGGCTGGCGCCAACCAGCAGCGTCAGAACGGCTATACCGTGGGTCCGGGCTATGCGACGTCGACAAGTCCGGCGACGAACACCTTCCGCAGCCCTTTCAACAGTCCGTTTGGGACTTCAGGCTCTTCCGCGCAAACCACGAAGAGCGGATATGCGGGAAATGGTGCGCGCTGACTTAGTCCGACGCTCGGACCAGGAGCCGCCTGAACACAGTGACGACCAGAATTCCGCCGCATGCGCCTAGCGTGTCGATGACGAAATCTTCGAGCCTAGCGTGCCGGTCGGTAGAGGAATTTGCGTAAGTTCGAGCAGCAGCGCAAAAATACTGCACCTGCGAGCAAATATCTGAGCTTTGCGTTCACCCTAAGGCGACTGTGACACCCACCAGCCCAAAGGCCAGCAAGTGCTCGGGAATTTGACCAAGCCCAGTGAAGGGACGTTCCCGGGCGGGAGCAACGGTGAGAAAAACCACGACAAGAATTGCTGCAAGTGCGCTGGAGCGCGTCAATGTTAGTTTAACGCGCCTGCTGTCTGACACAATATTGGACGGCACCGATCGGCGCTCCGGCAAATCACAATTGGGCTTCACGAAATCGTTTTTCACTCGCAATATCGAGCCGAGCAGGAAGCGATTCTCCCCGGGGGCCTTGATATGACCGCGACGCAAGGGGTCTGCCTGGCTATTTTACTACTTACGCCAAGCGTGCTTTTCGTGAGCTACAATGTCTACAAGCATCGTGGTGTCGATTCTTAAATAAGCATCGCTCGCCGAAGCGAGCGATGCTTCGTATAATCGACGTGCTCAGACGTCCATACTGCGGGACGTTAGTGTTCTCCATGACATCGGATTGCCCGGCAACTGCGCGCGCACCCACTGATAGCGCGACTGAGACCATGGTCGGATCGCGCCAGTCAGGCTATCGAGAACGAGGTCACCCTTGTTGGTGCGCACGACTAGAACGAGGTGGTGCTCACCCCAGCTCGTAACGACTTCGCTGAGTAGAAGCGAATGTGCGGGCCAACCGAGTGCACGCAACTGAGCTCGTTTGGAGACTGCGTAGTCATTGCAGTCTCCCTTCGCTGGATTGATGATCCATTCCTCGCCGGCGACGCCGCGAAGATTTGGCTGCGGACGAATGGCGACGTTAACCATGCGATTGACGTTCGTGAGCATTGCATATCGCTCGGCGGTCAGCTTGACCGGACCTCGGCGAAACGCGACGCGCGGTTTGCGGCACTCTTCCGGATAGCGCATGCAGAATTTCACAAAGGCGAGTGGTGCAAGGGTAGGTGTTTGAAATGCGATTCGCTCACTCGGCAGCGTCAGATTGCGTGGCATGCCGATGATGTTCGCAAATGCGCTCTGTTGAAAGGCCACGAGCATTGCGACGCTCGTGATAACTCGGAAAAGTTTGTTCATGCCGCCGCTCCCGTTTTCTTGTTGGGAGCACGCTACGAAAAAGCATTTGAAAATTTGTCCGATTTGAACAGGTTGTTTTATTCAAATGCGGCGCGACCAATATCGAGTTTTTTAACCGTGCTGTTCGCGGTGTGCAGAATCGAGGTCGGCTGATTGGCGGCTCGCTCAGCGTTTGGCTAAGACGGGTCATCTTTAGCCAGAGGGCGATTCGTTTGAGGACCAGGCAGGGCGGGGGGAAACGAACCTGCAAACCTCCGTAATCTTACGAGTTATTCCACACCAGCGGACTCATTCGTTGTGGTATTTTCACAACAGTTCCGGTCATTTTCGCCGAGCAGAGCTCAAAATGTGTGTTGCGACTTAACCGCAGGCCATTCCCCGTGTACTTCGGTTGTATGGGAACTAAGGATTTTATTAGTCAATTTTTGGGCGGCTCACGCGTGTTATTCGCGGTTCTGGCTTTGGCCGGATGTTCGACGCTGCCTACGACCGGTCCATACGGCGTGGACGTCAAATCCGAGCAACCTGCGACCCCTGAGAGCCTTCCATACAGCCTGGTTACCGTAACCCCCGACGTGGTGTCGGTTCTGGCCGACAGCACGGGCCGTATCTCGACCGCCTTTGCCGAGCGCTCTCCGCCCCGGGAAATCCGATTTGGGGTGGGTGACGTCGTCAGCGTCACTATTTTCGAAGCAGCCGCCGGCGGTCTTTTCATTCCGATCGAGGCCGGTGTCCGTCCGGGCAACTTCATTGCGCTGCCGAACCAGTCGGTCGACAGCAAGGGCAACATCTCGGTGCCTTATGCCGGTGCCATCCAGGCCAAAGGCCGAACGCCGGCGGAAGTGCAGCAGTCCATCGTCGATGCGCTGAAAAATCGCGCGATCGAGCCGCAGGCGGTCGTCGCCCTGATCGATCAGCGAACCTCACTTATCAGTGTTCTCGGCGAAGTAAATAACCCGGCGCGTTTCCCGGCGAATGCTGCTGGCGAGCATCTGCTCGACGCCATAACCCGTGCGGGTGGTCCGAAGGGACAGGGCTTCGACACGTGGGTGATGCTGGAGCGCAAAGGAAAGCGGGCGACCGTGCCGTTTGGCGCACTCGTCTACGAGCCGGCCAACAACGTTTACGTTCATCCGGATGACACGATCTATGTCTACCGCGAACCGCAGACCTTTGTGGCTTTCGGCGCGACCGGCCAGCAAGGCCAGTTTAATTTCGAAGCGTGGCGCATTTCCGTTGCTGAAGCCGTTGCGAAGGCTGGCGGGTTGAATGACACGCTCGCCGATCCGACCGCTGTTTTCGTCTATCGCGGCGAAACACGTGAGGTCGCCAAGCGCCTTGGCATCGATATTTCGCGCTTCGATACGCCGATCATCCCGGTCATCTATAACTTCAATATGCGCGACCCCGCGACGTACTTCCTGACGCAGAAGATGATGATCCGCAACAAGGATGTGCTCTACACCTCGAATGCACCAGCGGTTGAAGTCGCGAAATTGCTGAACTACATCCGCCTCATCACGGCGACGGTCAACGATCCGATTGTCGCGGCGTATAACGGTGTAGCCCTGCGTAACCTCGTCAGGTGAGCTAGATGCCTTCGGCCGGCTCGAGGCGGAGGTCGTCTTTGCAACAGGCTGCTCGCAGGGAGAGCGCGATCAATTGGCCGGGTGAGCTTCCCTATCTCCTGATTTTCGCGATTCTTGCGACCGCGCCGCTTCCGTTCGGTTCAGTGTCGCCGGTCGTCGTCGCGCTTCTGTCGATTGCCGCCGGAGGCGCGATTGTCGCATTGGCGTTTCGCGTGCCGTCTCTGCCGTCACCCGGCACTTTGATCACAACTATACTTGTTCTCGTCGCTGCCTACGCCGTGACGGCTTATCTGCAACTCCTCCCGCGTTCGCCAGGTGACCCTCTGGCGCATCCGATCTGGAGCGAAGCGCAGGATCTGCTCGGCTTTCCTCTCGACGCCAGCGCGTCCATCGCGCGCAATCAACCGATATTTGCTGTCGGCACGCCGCTGCTCGTGTTGCTGCTGTTTATCGGCGGATATTGCTGCGGAGCGGAAGACGTTTACGCGCAGCGCCTGCTTCAGGTCATCGCTTGGGCCGGAGGTCTCTATGCGATCCTCAGCATCGTGCTTTTCATCCTCGAGCCGAGCATGGTCCTATGGCGTCAAAAGATCGCCTATCTATCTTCGCTGACCGGACCATTCACCAATCGGAATACGGCTGCCGTCTATTTTGGATCATGTGCAGCGATCTGGATGCTGCTTTTTTTCAAGAAAGCTATCGCAACCGGTAGGTCTCGGCGCTCGCGGCGCCGGGGAGGTTCGGCGCGGTCTACGATCAAGCTGCGCAGAGCAATACCCGAAATGTTTTTTTTCTTCGCTTGTATAGCTGCGGTGCTTCTTACCGGATCGCGTGCGGGTGCCGGCTCGGTTGCCGTCGGTCTTTTGCTTACCTTCATCATCTGCCTGAATAAAACTCTGTCACGGCGAATACGCAAATGGCTGATGCTCGGCGGCGGCGTGTTCGTCATTCTTATGATTTATCAGATTGCGGGCAGTGGTATCGGCGAGCGGCTGCAGACCGAGGGCGTTGCGGGCGGGGGGCGTGCGGAAGGTGTGCGCTCAGTCATCGAAATGATAAGCGCCTCGCCGTGGCTCGGAACCGGCCTGGGCACCTTTGTGTATGGTTTTGCGTCTTATCGCAGCCCGCTAATTTCGGGGTGGGGGGTATGGGACAAGGCGCACAGTGTGTTGCTTGAAATTGCAGCAGAGGGCGGTGTGTTGCTCGCGGCAGCCGTTCTCATTGCGTGGATAGCTGCGATAGCATTGCTCGTTCGAGCGTTGAGAAAGGCTGAAAAACCCAGTGATTCAATCATTGCGGCACTCGGCGTCTGCGTCATTGCCTTGTTGCATTCGCTCGTCGATTTCTCGCTGCAAATACCGGCCTACGGGATTACTGTATCGTCATTGATGGGGGCGGGACTCGCGCAGGCGCTCAAAACTCCGGATTCCGGCCCAAAACCCGTTAACCCTTAAGGTGTCTGCCCCAAACCCGGCGCCCTTCAGGCGTTGATACCCCAGGGGCAAAGTGTTAAAAATCATTTAATTTTTAGGAAAGGCGTATGCCATGAATTTCAAATCGAGTTTTTCAGTGAGTGGAAAAGGCGCCGTTTTGGCCACTGCCATTTTTCTCGCTTCCGTTTCTGTTCAGCCGAGCTTCGCGCAGCGCAGCGGTACCTCTCAAGCACAAGTGTCGTCGTTCCTCAGCAATCCTGGGGAACTGCTCGGGAGATCGCCTAACGGAGGGGCAGACTTCGTTTCCGGCGTGCGCGATCTGGTTACGGCAGATCCTGCGACACTTCAGCCCATTCTACAGTTGCTGGCGAATGCCAATAAGAGCCAAAGGTCGGCGATTGGCGCGGCGCTCGCTCAGGCAGCGAAGATCGTCGTTCGGACTAATCCCGGCCTGGCTGCTGAGATCCAGAAGGCTGTTCTGGAAACCAAGGATGAAGAAGTCGTTCTTGCCTTTGCTGCCGGATCGGGCGATCGTCCGATCGGCGCCACGGGCGGTGGCGGCGCCGGGGCTGGCGGTGCGAGCGGCGGTCCAACCGGTACGATCGGTGCAGCCGGCGGCGGCGGCGGCCCTGCTGAAGGTATCGGCGGTAATGGTGTCAACACACCGAATTTTTCCTACACTTCGAATGTTGGCGGGTTAACCTCGACACCAAATACTACCACGACCACAATTACGTCTGCGGTCAGTCCCTAATAGATTGATTTCCGGGCACTCCATCATGGATGTCCGGAACGACGCACACAGGCCGCATTTGTGCGCTGGCCGTGAGACATTGGCCTAACATGCTGCAGATACCGAATGTTGATCAGAGGCCGGATCGCTCACCGGGCTTTTCGGACTATGTATCGCCCGATCAGATCGTATCGTCTGTCGTCGGTTTCATCCGCCGCCAGTACCCAATTGTCCTGGCCACTCTTGCTGCGGCGTTGCTCGTCGGGGCCTGCTATCTGCTGATCATGCGTTCGACCTACACCGCGCAATCCACCCTGATTATCGATACGCGCAAAATCCAGGCATTCCAGTCCCAGTCTCTGTTCAATGAAGTACCGATCGACTCGCCGGCAGTCGAAAGCCAGGTCGAAATCATAAAATCCGATAACATCGCGCGTTCCGTCATTCGCGATTTACATCTTGCGAACGAGCCCGAATTCTCGCGTTATGGCGGCGGATTTATCGGCAACCTGCTTTATTATCTTTACGACATCTTCGAGCCTGGTGACTCCTCGTCGGAATATGAGGTCAATCGCCGTGCGTTGCGGGAGTTCTCCAACAACCTGAATGCAAAGCGCGTGGGCGTTACATACGTCATCGAAGTGAGCTATCGCTCCGCGAGCCCGGATCGCGCGGCTCAGATCGCAAATGCAGTCGCCGAGGCTTATATTGTCGATCAGCTCGACGCCAAGTATCAATCGGCCCGCCGCGCAGGCAACTGGCTATCTGACCGCATTCAGGAATTGCGTCAGCAGGCGACGACCGCGGACAGATCCATTGTCGAATTCAAAAGCAAGAATAACATAGTCGATGCCGGCGGCCGTTCGGTATCGGAGCAACAGGTCGCGGAACTGAATAGCCAAATTCTCGCGGCGCGGACGCAGACCGCCGAAGCGCGTGCGCGGCTGGATCGTATCGACCAGATAATGCGTTCAGATGTGCGCGAAGCCACCGTGACCGATACATTACGTAGCGATGTTGTCAGCAAGCTTCGCAGCCAATACCTCGACATTTCCAATCGCGAGGCGGATTTGTCCGCGAAATATGGCCCGAACCACCAGGCGGCCGTTAATCTGCGCAACCAGATGTTCGAGATCGGCCGCTCCATCACGGCGGAACTTGGGCGGCTCGCCGAAACATACAAGAGCGACTATGAGATCGCGAAGCAGCGAGAAGACGACGTCCAGCGGTCGCTCGATGAAGCGGTTTCGAAATCTCAGATAACGGGGCAGGCACAAGTTCAACTGAAAGAACTTGAAAGCAATTCGCAAACCTACCGCTCATTGTATGAGAACTTCCTGCAACGCTATACGGAATCGATTCAGCAGCAGTCGTTCCCTATCACGGAAGCGCGCGTCATTTCGACGGCCAGTAAACCGTTAAAAAGAAGCAGCCCGAAAACCATCCTCGTTATTCTCGTCGCGTGCGGCGGCGGGCTCATGCTTGGCCTTGGCCTCGGCATCATGATGGATTTGTCTGATCGCGTCATCCGGACAAGCGATCAGGCGGAAGCGCTGTTCGGCACCGATTGCATTTCAACGCTGCCCGTCGTCAAAGTTAAGGATGTGCCGGATGCGTTGTCCGATAGTTCGCTTCCTCCTCGCACCATTGCGCGGACCGCGGAGACTTGCTGGGCTGTCGTTGAAGATCCGTTCTCGCGTTACACGGAAGGGATCAGGTCCATCAAGGTCGCCATCGATCTTAGCGGTCCGGGACGTCCAGGCCATGTTATCGGTTTCTCGTCCGCGTTGCCGAATGAAGGCAAGTCCACCATCGTGGCATCGCTCGGCCTGCTCAGCTCGCAAGCCGGTTTAAGAGCCATCGTTATCGATGCCGACTTGCGCAATCCGTCCCTCACCAAGCGCCTGACGCCGTCCGCGAGCGTTGGTCTTCTTGAAGTGGCCTCAGGTCTCGTCGCGGTTGAAGATGCTATCTGGAGGGATCCCGATACGGGAATGAGCTTCCTCCCGACCGTGATCAAAACGCCGATGGCCCATTCGAACGAGCTGCTTGCTTCGGAGTCGGTCAAAACCCTAATTGAAGCGCTGCGCACGAAATACGATTATGTTCTGGTCGATCTTTCTCCGCTCGCGCCTGTCATCGACGTGCGGTCGACGGGTCAGTTTATTCAGCAATACGTGCTTGTTGTCGAATGGGGAAAAACCAACATCGAATTGCTGGAGCGGGTTCTTGCCGATACCCGCAACCTGCGGGAGAATCTGTTGGGCGTCGTCCTGAACAAGGCGGAAACCAGACTTCTACGCCGCTATGAGGGCTATGGGACGAGCTACTACTATCATCCGAATTATTCGCCGAATAAAACGCCTGTATCGTGACGGCGGCTGCCTTGACGCCCCTTGTGAAAGCCGCGTTTCGGTCCTTGTGCGTCGGAACCGGTTTGCTGGGGATAGTCTGGGGTGCGTGGTTCCTTCCGCTGTTCTGGAAGGAATCGACGATCAGCCAGTTCTCCACGCGCATTGTACGGGGCGAAACCTTCTCGCCTGCTTTGCTGGAGTCGCGGCTGGCTGAATTCGAGAGGGGAAGCCGCTTTCTCGCTTGCGCAGCCACGGAAGCGCGCAGCAAGGCTGTGATCGAACTGTCGTTATTGAATCAGGGCTTCGATGCGTCGTCGGATGCTATTGACGACAAGCTGGCAGCGACGCGGCGGTCCATCGTTGATGGATTGTCGTGTTTGCCGTCGGACGCCTATTTGTGGTTTGCTCTATTCCAGGTGGAAAGCCTGCGCGCCGGCTTCAACACAGAGTATCTGCGCTACCTCGATATGTCCTACAAGTACGGTCCCAACGAAGGATGGATAGCGATCCCGCGGAACCGCGCGGCCTTTGCCATTTTTGAAGCATTGCCGACCACACTTCAGTCGAAAGTTCTGGATGAGTTTGTCCTGCTATTGAGAACCGAACTCTATGCGGAGGCTATTGATATTTTTCTCGGAGCCGCTGCCCCCCATCGTGATGCGGTGGTGAAACGCCTCGCGACCGTGTCAGAGAAAAATCGCCAACTGTTCGCCGTGCAGTTGGCACGAAAGGGCATCGACGCTGCCATCCCCGGCACTTCAACTTTTGTTCGCGGGCCTTGGCAGCATTGATGCGCGTCCAAAATCTTGGCTACTTCGATCCCCAAAACCGAATTCCGGACAGATGGCCCAGTACCACGTGCCTTCGCGCCCCGTTCAGCATCGACAGTATTCCAGCGAATAAGGTGATATCGAGCGCCAGTAGAACGCCGCCTTCCTGCCATTGTGTAAAGAGAGCGTAAGCGAAAGGAATAAAGGCGGCAGCTTCAAGCAGATGAATTCGCGCGACCGATTTCGTATCGCCGCCGCCGATGAGAAGTGCCGCAAAATAGAAATGCATCGCGCTCACCACAATGAGAGCGGACGCGGAGACGAGAAACAGGCCGCGGAATTTGACATCTGAATGCAGCCATATCGAAAGCAGCTGATTGGCGTACATATAGAAAATGACCGCTCCGGCGCTGCAGCCAGCGAACAGAAGTAACCCGCTGAAGCGCGCTGTCCGTAGCGCTGAAACATAATCCCTGGCCGCGATCTTGGAGGCTACTATGTTTGATAGCGGATATGTAAAAGCGATGACGAGCGTTCCGTAAGATTGCATAAGCCGCATGAAAACGCCTAGCTCGACTACAGCCGAAGGACCGGCGATGAAGCCAAAAAGTCCGGTGGCAAGCTGGAAAAGAATGCCGAGCCCGAGGCTGATAATCGTAAAGTCGATGGAACTCAGAAGCAGAAGACGCATAGTGCCACGCCTCCACTTGAAGCCGGCGACGAACAAATCGCGGTTTCGTCGCACCACGTCTACGGCATGCAGGAGCGAACCAGGCAGGAAGCTGAGACTCAGAAGATACGTGGCAAATACAATCGAGGGGTGCCTCGGAAATACAAAAACAATGAGGATGAGGGAGAGCGCATAGCTCGGCAATTGAAACAGATGTAGACGATGAAGCTGGTGGTGACCGGCATCAACTCCCTCAAAAACAGATAGAAAGAACCAGAGCGTCAGTGCAAAGAACAGGGAGACGATGCTTACAGTGAACTGCGCATAGTTATTTTCGATTGCGGTGTTAAGCGGGAATATCGAGGCTGAAGTCAGAAATAGCACCGAGCTTATGATAAAGAGAGCAATGTTGATGATCGCTGCGATCGCTGTTGCGGTGGATATGGAGTTTGCGACAAAGCCGCTCGGTAGATGCTTGTAACGGGCAATGATATTAGAAACGACGCGGCCCATTCCGATGTTGGCGAATCCGATCCAAGATCCAACGCTAAGCACGATGAGCAGCAGGCCAAAGCGTTCTTGTCCCAAGGCACTCAAAGCCAAGGGTAAGCCCACGATATTGATCGCGATAGCAAGAAGCCTCGCGAGCCATGCGGATAATGTCGAGAACAAAATGGATTTCATAGAATCTTCGGATGCCGAGCTTCAGTAGATGATGCTTCCGGTTCTCTGGAAAAACTTTGCGGTTTCCGGAATTTGCCGTATGGCAACCGCGGGGTTGCCGGCGAGAAGCGAGTATTCGGGCGCGTTGACATGTTGCACGACGGAGCCCGCGCTCACGATACAGCGGTCGGGAATGCGAACCCCTTTTGTAATAAGCGTGCCAGAGCCGACCATAGTGAAGGCACCGATAGAAATGGGTGAACAGGTTTGTCTGGACGAGATCGGTTCAATCCCGTGCGTGAGAAGCTGTGAGCGCGCGCCGGCGATTCCTGAAAAAGGACCAAGCTCGATTCGATCGGTGCAATCGATGAAATTCTGATGCGCGATCATGCTGCATTTTCCCATGATCAACTCGGAACGCCGGTTTGTCTTTTTGCGAAAGAATGGTGAATTCAGGCGTTGCGACAGTCCCGGAATCCAGTTGAAATTTCCAATGAACGTATCTGCATCCATCTTGAGCAGATCGAGTTTACCGATGTAGTTGAAATGACCGAGGAATGCTCCCTCCGCCATTTCGATTTCGTCCGCGAAGATGATGGTCAGACCGATGCGAGACCGGGGGTCGAGCTTGAAGCCCAAAACACTTACAAGAATCCATCGCCGCACCACCCACGGAAATGGCAGTAGGAGAAATTGGATGGAAAATTTGAGCATTATGAATGTCCCTCTGGGGTGACAACCTAGCTGAAATCGGCACCTGGATATGGTCTGCTTTGTTTTAAGGTTATTCTCGACTTGTTTGGTGATCTGCCAGCAAACATGACATCGGAATAGCGATGTCGCTCCGGTAAGAAGGAAGTTACGCTCAGGTTCCCGGCTGAAGTGGCGTCGATTCCCCTCCAATTCGGCGTGACATCTGCGGTCGCGCTCGACGGAGCCGCTGCGGCGGCAGGTATTTAGTCGGGCCGATGTAGGAGAGAATAAGCATGAAGAAAAAAGCGCCGATGAACCCGATGTTGAAATTGTCTGGCTCAAAACACTGAATGACGAGGGTGGTGCACGCAGCCATCCCGGCCGCAAGCGCTCGCTTGTCGTCCTTTAAGCCGAACCAGACGAGGTAAACGCTCCGTGCGATAACTGCCGTCAACAGAATACCGCCGAGGATGAGGCCGAAATCCATGAAATAGGAGAGAACGCCACTATGGACGGCGTGAAGGCCGTAGCGGCTGGAGCGAAACCCGTAGCCGAAGAATACGAATTGATCCATTGAGTTGAAGAACGTACTCCAGCTATCTGTACGCCCGGTGAAACCGGACGACACGCCGCGATCCGGGTCGAAAATTGCAAGATCTCTGATCAGCTTGTCGATAACTCTGTCGCTGTCGAAAAAAAACGAGGCGAAGAGCCCGCCAAGCGGAATAGCAATGAGGAATGCGGCTGCGATCCGAGCTCCGGCGATCTGCCGTACTCGGCTCGTTATCGCGTTGTAGTTCAGGCAGCATACCATACCGAGATAGAAAAGCAGCATGCCGATCATGACGGTTCGTGCGCTAACCATGTAGGCGGCCGCAAAGCATAGAACGAATACAAACAGGTTCGTGCGCCGGGTAAGCATGGCGTGCAGAACAAGCGCTACATAAGCATATCGTGCGTAGTGATTTGGATGAATGAGGCCAACCCAGCGGTATTCATGAAATCCCTGAATGAGTGCGGCGGATATCAACGAAATGAATAGCGCTATGACAGCCATTGTGAGAGCATCATCGATATATCGCGTAGGCGCTTGCCAGAAACACAGACTCAACAGAAAAACACCAATCGTGATCGCATATTGAATCATTTGCGACCCGGAAATCAGAAAGTCGGCGCCTACCAGAGAAACGAAAAGAACCATGCTCGAAAAAATAAAGAGAAAAACGAGAAACGGTTGCGCGCGATAAATCGCTTTGAATACGCCGTGCCGGGCGAAGATCAGCATGCCGAGCAAAAGCGATGGCACTGCGATAAAGAGACTTCCTTCACCGACGTTCGCCATGGTGATGACGCCGCTGCGCAACTCGTTCAACATTCCAGAAGTTGCGCAAATTCCTGGATATAAGATTGCGAATATGTAAACGGTGAATCCGATTCCTGCTGAGTTGAGAAACCCGCCATAGACGACATTTCTCAGTAAAACCAGGTTCTGCAAAGGCGCCGATATGGGCTTCATGTATCTCTCTCAGCCGTATCATTCGACGTGCGTACAAATAGCACGTCGGCTTGAACAGGGCCGCGATGCGCGTCGTTGTATTGATTAAACACGCCGCGCGGCGCGAACTTGTGACGGCCCATCCATTGCACGATATCGGCAAACAACGGCTGGTTGTCATACATTTTCACATAGGAACATTCGATATAGACGACTTCGAAGCAATCGAGCAGATCGTCGGATCCCTGCAGAACATCCAACTCGCCACCCTGCACGTCGATTTTCAATAACGCGGGTTTGTTCAATGCTGCAGCGTTAAGACACTCAGACAGCCGCTTAACCGGAATCTGTTCTGTGCGGGCGGTGCGCACCCCGAATACATCTTCCTGCTCTTTGTTGGGCTGCAAGAGCGAGGATGAATCGTCGCGAGTCGTAATGTAAATCGTTGCTGTAGTGGTTTCGGGGCCGATGGCGCTGCTGTGCAGATGAATTGCGCCGTCCTCGCCGAGAACGGATCTGAACGTCCTGGCAGGCTCATCGAGAGGTTCGAACGAATGAATATCCGCAGCGGGAAACAGCATGCGGGCCATGGATGCGAACTGACCACGATTTGCGCCGACATCAACGACGGTGCGGAATGAAAATCGCGAAAGGGCCGGTATGTGCTCGATGGTAGGTGCGACGCCCTGCATCAAATGACGCCAGAGGCGAGGCCGCAAAGCGCAAAAGACCCCCTTTTTGAAGGTCAGCCACTGCATGACTCGGGGTCCTGTATTGATCGTCGAAATGGCTGTTCTTGCGACATTATCCTGTCAAACCATCCAAATTTGATAAAACTTCCTGAGAAGCACCAAGTTTATGTCTCAGCCATAGGCCGCCCGGTAGCGGCTGGTCGTCTTGGTTCGGTCGAAAGTACCACGGGCATACCGCAGGGCACCGTCACTCAACGAAGACCATTCAGCGCCCATCGCATAGATACCCTGCAATCTGTCTACAAACATCTGAGGTTGAGTTAGCGGTAGCGACCAGCCTGCATTGAATGTCTCCACGTTGGTCCATGGCGCACGATCGCTGATCAACACAGGTACACCGAGAGAAAGTGCCTCGACGATCGAATGACCGAAATTCTCGCCTAATGTTGGATGCAACAGAATGTCATATTCTGTAAGTTGTGCGAAAAGCAGGCCCTTTTCGATGCCTCCGAGAAACGTGATCTGACTCTCTCCTAGTTCGTCCTGGATCATTTTTTTGCAGGTCGCGTAGTAAGCTTGATCGGATATGTCACCGAATACGCTCATCGTCCAAGGGATGTTTAGGTCACGGAGAATCCGAATTGCGAAAATCAGATTCTTTTGCACGGTGACGCGGCCGACGAAAGCAATCCTCAACTGGTTGCTTAGTTTCGTTCGCCTTGCGGGATTCGCCGGTATCGACTCCACGAACTGCGAGACGACCTGTATGTCCTGCTTTCGGAGATGATTGCGCCGAATATCTGTCTCTTCTCCTGGTGATCCGGCCAGATGGGTGACGTTCCGATAGAGGCCTACCGCATCGCTCAACAGACAGAAGGCTCTTTTCCTCAACCAGCTCGCTGACATGATGACGTCCATGAATATTCCGTGTGGGGTATGAAAAACACGGCTTCTTCTGGAAAACCCAAGCCTGCAGAGAATAAGAGCTGGGATTGCGAGCAGCGGATCGAACGCGCATTGGATATCGACAACGTCGTAATTTTCCTTGAGCCTCTTTAGCAGAATACGCAAACCGGCGAGGCCGCGAGGAATGTATTCGACGCAGACATTATCCATTTCCTCGACGTGGACAGCGTCATTGAACAGGGGGGCTCCGGTCGCGAACTCGAAATTTAGCGTCAAAATATGGAATTGATACTCCGTGCTCATGTTGTTGACTAGATTCCGGATCGCTGTCGCAGGCCCTAGGTGCGATGTTGACGGAAAATAGGAGCGATAGATAATTAGCACGCGTTTTTTGTTCATCTGGTTATGGGCTTTCTGAAATGGATCCAGATGCCAGTGAAGCGCCGACCTGATCATCGATGCGCATCGGAATGGAGCGAATACCGTGGCGTTCAATTTCCTTGGCGACCAGTGTTAACATTCCACCGAGGTCTTTGAGCTTCGTTTTGTTTCGAAGACTCTCGAGCAGTTGCAATGAGCCAGAATAAACAACGGCGATGTTTTGCCTGATGGCTGCTGTCTCCAGTTTTCCATCCGTGGCAGTTATCGATCCGCCGCCAAGAAACGTGTTTCGTTCGATTATATTACGCTCAGGTTTGAGCAGGTCAGAATCGCGATATCTGGTTAATTCGGGATAGCGTGAAGACCATGGCTCGCTGCCGATCGGAAGGCGATAGAGCTCTCTGACTGACAGGCCATTTGGAACGCTCATATGGTCATTCTTCCAGATCTGCCACCAAGGCTGGTAGCCTAGCGCGCTAGCCCAGATCGATGGATTGCTCATGACAAAGATGTTGGAGGCTAGCCTGTTATCCTTGCCCCCGTTCAGAACGATCCCGTAGGGAATACCTACGATGATGTTCTGTATGACGGTATTCCCGCTAGAAAACTCATCCAGATAAATTCCGCGAGCGTCATTGAAGTATCGCTCACCTGTACCAAGCAGAATGTTTCTGCGAATGACGCTGCCTTGGCTTGTGAAGTCCCGTCCTGTGTAGAAAAAGCCAGAATCGCCGGCTTCCGTGAGAAGCTGGCCCATGACATTGTTTTCAAAGAGATGATCGTTTCCCGAATACATGACGGCGGATTGCGGACCATTGAAGATCACGTTTCTTCGGACCCGGACGCCGACGCCATCGGCTTGAATCGCTGGGGCGTAGGTGCGCTCGACCAGCGAGAAATTGGACAGAAATGAATCTTCAAGTACAAGCCCACTGCTCGTCAATGTAGTGCGGTCTCCACCTGATAGCCAAACGGCGCGGCCGCCGACGTTTCTTATCGTCGCTTTGCTGACGGTGGAGTCGCGGGTATTGGTGTACGAAATTCCGTCGCCGCCCGTGAGCTGAACAATGTTGTTTTGGAAATCAATGTTGGAAGAGTCACGGACGTCGATTGCTGTTCCGTTAGCCAATTCAAAGATGATATTTTCAAATCGCAGTCCACTTGCACTAGAGATATTCAGTAACGTATCTGCCGTTGCTATTTCAAGTTGCTCAATTGGCGCGTTAGTGCAGAAATTAAGAGAGCGGTTCTGCGGATCGTAGAAAAAGGAGTCACACGTGACAAAGGATCTCAGATTATAAAGGTACAGTCGCTCAGGCGGCTTTCCGTCAGCGCGCATGCGTGCTCGCTCGACCCAGACTCGTCCTGCGGAATCTGCCGCCTCCGCGCGGGCATGTACGAAAAAGTAGGGATCTGTAAAGTATCCGGCGACCCAGAGCCCGGGTACGATCGCCTTGTTTTCTGAGGCGCCTAGTCCAAACGGCAGCGACGCAAGCCTGCCGATCAGAGGGGTGCCGATATTTTGAATTTGCGCGAATCCTTGCGCGGGCCATCGCGTTGGGTGAAGTGGCAGGTTGTTGTTGGCGCGAATTATAATCTTTTGCGGCGATGAGGTCGCGAAGGTGTCAATGAGCCTTTTGCTGGTATCGGCTGGGAAGTCGGAGAGGGCGAGCGTGTACTTGTATGGGCTACCGCCAGGGTCAGCCGTTTTGAGGAATCTCTCCGCGCGAAAGCCACTCGAGATTCGTGTGCCTGTCCTCGGAATCCCCGAGAGTATGATGCGGGTGCCCTCCGGCGCGCGCAGGCCTTCCAACACAATCGATCTGTCCAGGGTAATCGCCGGATAGGCCAGGTTGATTCGATAGGTGCCTGGCTTATTGCCGGCGGCGATGTCCGATCTGACGATATCTATGGCCTGACTGATGTCAGTAGCCGCTCTATGCGACGACGCAGGCGAGGACGGGCCGACATCGATTTCGACATCCTTGCAATAGGCGACGGTTGTGCCGGCGATGAGCACAAAGCCAATCCGGCAGCATGCCCCGATGACAGATGTGAGTTGGTTGATCACGAGTCTGGTGAGCAGAAGGCTGGGCTTGAAACCGCTCATTTTACGATAGCAAATGCAACGTTGAGCCGATAAAAAGTGCAGGAAAGTAAATCGCCAAGAGATCGATACTTCGTATGATGCCGATGCGCTGGATTGCCTGCGTGCCCATCCTGTTCGCGACCGGCGGTAACGCCATCGCTCAGGCTGCTTTGTCCCCGGGGCAGTCGCGTGACAGGCCAACTTTGGGATCGACGCCGGGTGTCGCTGTGCCGCGGGATATGTCTCCGCCGGGGAGCATCACGCTGCGTCATAAAAGTCCCGGCGGAAGCGTATGTCTGAGGGTTATGGGCTTCGCTCAACCCTTCAGTACAAATCCTAACTTGTTCAATCACTGGATTACTGCCGAAAATTCGTGTGGCAATAGCATCAGATTTCAGGTCTGTTATTATGGGACCAGAGACTGCATCAATATGATTGTCTCAGGACGGGAGCGAAAGGACGCCATCCTTGGAACGGTACCATCTATCAAGGACTTTCGATACGAGTACGTTGAGAAATTTTGATCCACGCCTGCAATCTTACTGACGGAGATTGTCAATGATTAGATTGTTTTTTTCTGCGGTCCTGATCGCCGTGTGTGGTGGAAATGCGAGTGCGGCCGAATTGGAATTGCGTGGACCGCGTTCTTATTCCTCCGTGCATCGGGTTGCTGACAATTGTCACATTCAGCGTTGCGGGCCAGCGCGCTGTGTCACGTTCAATATTTGCCGGTGCCCGGATCCTTATTCCTGTCGCGGATTATATGACGCTTATGGTCCATATGGCGGACGGGCTTATATGAGTGCGTATACCCGATACTACTAAGACGGATTGGGTTCGATCCTCGATGGAACGGGCTGTTGTATGCGCGTTAGCGGCGCACTCGGAGTCGGGAGCGTTTTGAAGATCGTTTCGAAACGACAGGCAATCTGTTCGATGTCGAACATTCGCTCCGCATATGCCCTGGCGTTCGATCCCGCCGTCGCTCGTTGTGCGGCGTCGCCGATAAGCGCACTTACTGCTGCGACAAAGTCGGTTCTGCTTCCCGCTGCGACGATCACTCCGGCATTGCTTTGTGTCACGATTCGAGCGGCGAGATTTTCGCATGGCGCGGACAGCACGATGGGCCGACCGGCACAAAGATAGCTCAAAACTTTTGAAGGGACGGAGTAGGTCCCAGCATCAGATTCCAGCAATGCGATCGCAACGTCTGCAGTCCCCAGCACATTGGGAAAATCGGCGAAGGGCTGAAATGGGAGCACCATGATGTTGTCCAGCCCAGCTGCTTTGGCATGATCTGAAAGCCAGTCTGCGAACGGCCCTTCTGAAATCACAACAATCTTGGTGTCGGGTTCATGTCGCAGGCTTTGCGCGAGGTCGAGAATTTGTTGCGGGTCGTGCTTGAGACCTATGGTGCCGCTATAAAGAATAACCTTCTTGTCAGCGAGACCGTGACGGCTCGACCACGGGTTGCTCTTTGCGCAAACCGGAATTTCGCCGAGCGGCGCCCAGTTTTCAATAACATGCACATTGCCCGTCGATAATGCGAATTGCTCCTCTATAGCCTCAAGAAAATCCGGGCTGATGACGATCGTCGCGTGGCTCATAGAGATGATCCGCTTCTCCATGTAATTGTAATACGCGCCGATGGCTTGTCCGATTCCGCCAAATCTGCGGCCGAGAATCTTACGAATAGCCACAGAGTAGATATCCTGCTGCCAGAAAACAAATCGCTGGTTTGATTTGAGGGCGCTTTTTCCTATCTGTAGTGCACAATCGAGCGGGCAATTGCACGCGACAACGATATCCGGCCCGAATGCGCTAATCGTCGCTGCGAAGGCCTTGCCGATCTTGATTTCCTCAAAGCGTCGCTTGAAGAGTGAATACTTTGGGAATGGTCGTCCCAGCGAGACAGGCTGTACCGTCAGGTTTGTCGAATCGTCTGCGTGCTTTTCAAGCCTGCCGTGCGGGCTTTGAAATTCAGAGAAATGCAGATGCAAAACGTCATGGCCTTTTCCTGCCAGTGCCCGAGAAAGCTGTATAGGAAAGGCATGTCCGGAATAATCGACAATCGCTATTCGCATTAAAATTACCCCGCAGAACGCGAGCGTCAGCGCGCGTTAATATAAGTTTTGCCCGAGAATATCGTGAGCATGATTATTTTTAGATCGAACAGGAGCGACCAGTTATCGATATAGTAGAGATCGTATTCGACGCGCCGTTTCATTTTCTCAAGCGTGTCAGTTTCACCCCGCAAGCCGTTAACCTGCGCCCAGCCGGTCAATCCGGGTTTGACGTTGTGGCGACGGGAAAAACTCTGAATGTGAGGAATGAACATCCGATTGTGCGGTATGGCGTGTGGACGCGGTCCGACAACTGACATGTCTCCGCGGAGAATATTCACTAACTGAGGTAGTTCATCGATACCGGTAATACGGAAAATGCGACCAATACGCGTAATCCTTGGATCTCCGATCGTTGCTTGTTTGAAATTGGCCTCTGAGCTTGCAAGCATCGTTCGGAATTTCAGGACGCGGATCGGCCTGTTGTTATAGCCGTGGCGTATCTGTTCGAAAAAGATCGGACCTTTCGAATCCAGCATAACGGCAATTGCGGCCAGCAACATCAACGGCGAAAGAAAGACCAGCGCAATGGCAGCAAAGCAAATGTCGAATAATCGTTTAATGGCTCGGTCAAGGATCGAAAGTGGTGGCGTGGAAACCGCGAATGCCGAGATGCTGCCCAATTCCACCAGACGCGAATTTGCGTATACGTCGGCGTATGGCGGAATCACATAGATCATCGCGGGCAACTCGAGGAAGGAGTTTACCAGCGAGTTCAAGTCAGCCTTATCGGTGTTTCCCGTGAGGATAACGATATCGTCAGCCTGCAACATACGACACTGCTCGATGAAACCGGCCATCGCGAGTGGCGATTGGCGATCACGTCTGATGTTGTCCGGTATGTTGCGGCAAATGATTTGAACGTTGTCGTTCAGGATTCTTAATCGTCCGGTGTACTGATCGCAGTGGGCTTCGTCCCCAAAGACGATCATGCGCCTACCCGGGATCTTGCGCTTGGCAATAGCCATCTGAAATCCGGAAAAGATTGCGGAGCGAATTGCGAGGCTGGCGAGACAGCAGCCTGCGAGCTGCAGTATGAGAATTTCGCGCGAATAATGTGCGGTTAGCTTAAACAGAAAGAGGAAGGCGATCAGTAGAAGGAAGGTGAGTGCGACGGAAAGCAACCCGCTCCAGAGGAAGCGGTCGCGTCGCTGTTTTTGCGCATGGCTGAATTGGCCGAGGAAAACTGATATCGAAACTTCTGTTACGCCGATGAGGAGCGCGACGAAGGTGTATTCTCCAATGAAAGCGCTGTTGGGGTATACGGTGGAATGATAGGCGACCGCGCAAAACAGGGACACTAAAGCGAGAACGAGACATTCGACCAAGGCGATGGCACAGAAAGCCGTCACCAGTTTCGGGCTGGTAAATTTGTCCTGAATATTATGCTCGCGCCCAGCTCTCGGCTCCGGCCCGATGGCGCCGGACTTCAGTGCCAAGCTGCTTGGAGCGTCCTTGAAAAACGACATCACGCAAATGCCTAAATACACATTTCAGTAAATTTTCAGTAACCACTTTGATCGTAAAAACTAAATAGAATTGGGCAACAGGCTTAATTCGTAGGGATTTTTGCTTAGGCGTCTCCGCATCTTACAGATGCATTAGGTTAATGCCCTAAACTTTGCGGGACTGCTATGCTACTTACGACGGGGTAAAGTCATTAATTTACAGACACTTATCTACTGACTGAGCCGTTCGCTAGATAGGAACTTAACCCTTCGTTTATGATTGTAGCACATCCTCCCGGTTCAGAGGAACGATCATGCTCATTCTCCCGATCTTGGCCGCCGCTACCGGACTTGTCTTTGGGTTCGCCCAATTCAGGGCTGTCGTTCTGCTGCCGGCCCTGTTCGGCGTGCTGGCGGTTGTAGCGTGGCTGGGGTATGGGGCTGCGTGGGATTGGTCGAGCATGGTGCGCTTGGCTTCTTTCAGTCTATTCGGAATGCAATGCGGATATTTCGCGGGTGTATGCGGCGCCTACTTTAAATCGAACGGGATTGCCAAGTCGAAAGCGGCTGTTATCAAGGTATCTCGTTTTGGCTGATTGTTGCTGCGCTTGACCACGCCGGCATCTGCTATATCACATCGCAGTTCTGTGGATCCGATATAGCGCTACATTGCTGACCTCCTGCAAATTGCAACAATGACCCCGCTCGTTGAAAGAATCCCGTCCGGCTTCAGTATACCAAAAGGGGTTCGTCTCTTTGCAGTGGGTGACATTCATGGCCGCGTTGATCTGCTGGAGCAGACGATAAGAAAGATCGACGCGCATTTGCGCGATTATCCCTCCTCGCGAAGTATTCGTATTTTTCTAGGCGACTACGTGGATAGAGGTCCGAAATCCCGCGACGTCCTGGATGCTTTGATCGACATCGGAAAACGCAGCGAAACCGTCTTCCTCCGAGGTAATCATGAAGCGTTCTTGTTGGACGTTCTGCTTAATCCGGCAATTTTGCCGACATGGAAAACCTTCGGTGGCCTTGAAACGTTGATCTCTTATGGTGTTTCGTCGCCATTGAACCCCGACATAGCGGGTTCGCTAAAAATAGTGGACGCATTCATTGAGAAGCTGCCCGCCGAGCATGTGCAGTTCTTAAAAACTCTCTCACCTTGTTTTTCGTTCGGCGACATTTTTTTTGCACACGCGGGCGTTCGTCCCGGGCTTGGCCTTGCAGTTCAGAGCGTCGCAGATTTGATGTGGATTCGGGATGAATTTCTTGAGCATGATGAGCTCTTCGAGAAGCTGATTGTGCATGGTCATACACCGGTTAAGACACCTGATGTTCGCCTAAACCGGATCAATATCGATACCGGCGCATATGCGACCGGACGCTTGACTTGTGTGTGCTTCGAGGAAGACCGCTTTGCTTTCTTGTGAGCGTGACGTTGCAGCGATTTTCGCCAACGACCGCTGTAGATATCCACGAGACTGATTCCGGTCGCTGAAACCGACGCCGTCGGGAAGCAAATTCAAAATCGGCGGTCACCTTGAGTCCGTCTACCCACGCCTGGATTGGACGGAGTCCCTCATCGAATTCGGCCAACCCATGCAGTGAAGTCGGGAATGATAGCCGACCGCATGGCGGAGATCGTTTGGAGCGATGCAGCCAGCAGCATGTCTCCGAAAGCGAGTTGACCACATGACGTACGTCACACCAGCCTCAGCGACCTGGTGCTTGAGCGTTTCTCGCACCGTCGAAGGTGATCCGACCAGGCAGAAGCCATCGTCCAGGGCTTGCTCGAATGATCTCGGCAGATTCGCGGAGGGGGCAAATTACCAATGCGCGACAGGAAGGTGAATGTCTCGAACCAGCGCGCATAGGCTGGAGCGACCAGGCACGCGCATCAGAGTCGGACCCGGCGATTACGACAATGCGAACCATGCCAAGCAGTGGCATAACTTGTGTTGGCCGTGTTGCCCAGTGTGCCCGGTACGCGTCCGTAATTGCCCGGATCGCGTTGCTCTTTCCGACACAAGCGATGTTGATCGAATTCTCCGCAGTCCATCGGGCCGTCTCCGGCTTCGTCGTGCCGTACCACAGCGGCGGATGTCCTTGATGGCCTTCTCCGCCGACGGCTTTGTCGCTTCCATTTTCTGTCTCATCTTCGCTACTGTGAAACACTACGATGAGCCAGAAATCCTCCCCTCTCAATTAGCCCAATTCTGTCTCATTGGTGCTGACGCCGGACAATTCCCATCGTCGTCGTTCCGCGCCGTCCCGCCTTTTGGAAGAGTGTAGCAATTTCTTGCGTTGCTAGACGCGTGTGACGGTGTCCCGCGTGATCTGATCAATGGTAAGTGCGCCAGCCTGACGCATGATTGTGATGAACTCGTCGTCCAGAATCTGGAGCACGCGGTCCACGCCGGGTTCGCCAAACGAGGCGAGACCCCACACATAGGGCCGGCCAACGCCGACGGCCGCTGCACCGAGGGCCAATGCTTTCAGGACATCGGTACCGCGACGTACGCCGCCGTCGATAAGAACTGGAATGCGGCCGTTTACCGCGTCCACTATCTCAATCAGAACACCAATCGTCGCCTGTCCGCTTTCTTCGGCGCGTCCGCCGTGATTGGAAACCAGGATACCGTCCACGCCGTGGCGCAGCGCCTCCTTGGCGTCTTCACCGGTCACAATGCCCTTCAACAAAAGCTTGCCCTTAACGATCCCACGCAGGCGGTCAACGAATTCCCACGTCATGCCGGTACCGTAAAGGTTCGTGACCTTCGAAACGTCGATGCCGGAGAAATTGCCTTTGCGGGTGACCTCGTTGGCAAAGCCCGGTGTGTGACAGCCAGAACAGTCGCGTTGGTCCTGACGCCGCATACGGAACAGATCCTCAGTGTTACGGCCGCCTTGCCGATCGACAGTAAGGACGATAGCAGGACAGCCAGCGGCCTCGGCGCGTCTGACCAGCGCTTGTGTTACGGCCCAATCGTCTGTTGGATAGAGTTGAAACCAGGCCGGCGAGCCGTGCGCTTTGTTTACGTCGGCGATAACCGCGTTATCGACTGTCGAGAGGATCATCTGGTGCCCGCGCTTACCGGCCGCGCGCGCCACTGTGACCCCCGCCTCCGGGTCGTAGGCGCCAAGACTGCTGACCGGGCAGATGAAGATGGGGCTGCTCCAACTTTCGCCGAAAATCTTCACGCCGGTGCTAGCTTTGCGCGCGTCGATCAGACGTTTCGTGCGGATGTTGTAACGAGCGTATGCTGTATGATTGGCGTCGCGTGTTACGTCGCCGTCTACTCCGCTTTCCAGATAACCCCAGTGTGCTGGCGCGTCCTGACCTAACACGGCCTTCTTCGCCGCAGGCTCGAACTCGAACACATTCAGCGCGTCCCCAGGCGCGCTGATGATACCGTCCGGGCCTAGCGCCTGGCGAGAGCCACGCAGGACATCATAGCTCTGGGCCAGTGCTTGGCTCGGTAAAGAAGCGAAAACGGTTGCAACGGCAGAGGTGATCGTCGGTGTCGCGACAAGCGGGCTCGCTGCGAGAAAACTCAGGAATTTGCGGCGCGCGATTATTCCGCGTTCCGAAATTTCGGGCCATTTAGGAGTCGTCGGCTTTTCCATGACTGTCTCCGTGATCGACGTTGACTTCAAACCCAACACCCAGCCGCTTCATTTCCTGATTGCCCAGCAGGGAAGATGGTGATCACCGCGGCGGCCGAAATTATATGTCAAAGCTGAAACGGATGCATGTGTGTGTGGTTTGATGTTAGCATCAGAGCGGCACGAACCCGATATCCAGTTCCCGTGCGACGGTTCGATACCGAGCCCTATGCGATTTCCACTGCGCCTTGACGTTTCTTGAAGCTGAGGAAGCGAAGTTCGGACTAATGCACTTCGGCCAACGTTTCGCCAATGAAACGACCGCTATAGATAGAGATAAACGTGGTCGAGTATCCGCTAACTCGTTGATTCATCATGATCGGCTTGGTTAGTAGGCTCGCTCATAACGGTCTGGTTGCAGGTTCGAGTCCTGCCGGGCCCACCAATTTTTTCAATTGCTTACAACGAGAGCTGATCGCAAGAATTGGCCTTCCCCACAAAAATTCCCACAGAAACGACCTTCTTTTGTTTGCCGGATGAAGCACCGGCAGAACAAGTACTGAAGGACATTCGGCGTCAGACCCGCCGGCAATACTCCGCCGAAGAGAAGATCCGCATCGTGCTGGAAGGGCTGCGCGGCGAGGAGAGCATCTCGGAGCTTTGTCGTTGCGGGGGCATCGCCGCCTCGATGTATTACGGTTGGTCGAAGGAGTTCCTGGAGGCCGGCAAGCGGAAGGGCCGAGACGATCCTGGCCGAGCGTCAACGCACAAGCGTGCCGCCGTCGCATACCGCCGCTTGCAGCATCAGTTGCAGGCTGCTTAAATTCTAACACCTGATGAACCAGAGCCTCTCTTCTCGAAATGCCTGATCAGTCTCAAATTATCTGACGACGGACAGCGGCGCATCTGCAGCGCTTCAAGCAATATCCGTGCACCGCCAAGGCCGCTGGTGAGCAAGGCACCGCGCTGTTGACCTTCACCGTCAGCTGTGCTGGCCGCGTGCTGTCGAGCCGCCTCGCGTGGTCGTCGGGTCACGCTGCACTGGATGCCGAGACCTGGCGATGATCCAGCGCGCCCAGCCGCTGCCCGCCTTCCCTCCGGATATGTCCGTCACCGTACCCGTCCGCTTCGCTATCAGGTGAGCGACGAACCACACCGAGGGATGATCGCGCCACCAAAGACGCTCGATTTGATCGGATGGTCTTCTTCTTGGACGGCCGCCACACAGTGCGAGCGAACAGCTCGGCTGCTAAGGCGGCCATAGTAAGGATTCGAAGACCGAAGAGGCTGCGTTCGCACACGGCGAAGGTGTCGAGAGGCGCGCACGAACAGTCGATCTCCACGAGCGAGATGCGTTCAGATGGTCAGCGAGGTAGTTTTGAATTGTAATAATTCTAAATCATTGATTTTTTTCGGATTTTTGTTGACGGCGAACGCCTGACCATGGTCTCAACCGGCTCCGAAATTGGGGGTAATAATGACCAGTGCACGGCATGAAACGAAATCGATCCGCCGCACCAAAGGAACCATCGGTGGGTTGCTCTGGAGCGTGACTGCGGTCGCGCTGATGTCGACGACTACAGTTTGTCTCGGGCAGGCGGCCGACACGACTGGAAGCGATTCCACAAGCGCAACGGAATTGCCAGAAATCACGGCGCGGGGTACCTGGCTCGGTCTGTCCACCGAAGGTGATGTCCGCACTTATCCTGGCGCCCGAACCCTGGTCACGGCCGAAGAGATCAAGCAGTCAGGTGCAAAATCTGTCGAGGATGTTCTCCGTCGCGTGCCGGGCATCCAGATTTTCGACGAAACAGGCATCGGCATCCTGCCGAATATCGGCGTGCGCGGGCTTAATCCCCTGCGCAGCGAGCGGACGATGGTCCTCGTCGACGGCGTGCCGATTGCTCCCGGGCCCTACACTGGCACGGGGCTGTCCCTGTTCCCGGTCACACTCGAATCCATCGACCGGATCGATGTGGTGCGTGGCGGCGCAGCGGTCCATTATGGCCCGAACAATATCGGCGGCGTGATCAACATCATCACCAAGCAGGTGCCGAACCGGACGACGGCAACGTTGAGCGAGAAGCTTTCGTTTGCGACGCGGAGTGGGAAACCGCTGACCGATACGTACATGAGCGTCGGCGGCCCCATCAACGACCAGGCCGGGCTGCAGCTTCAAGCCAATTTTATCGGCGGCTCGACTGATCGCCAGCATTCGAACAACAGCGTCATCAATGTGCTGGCCGACGGCTATGTGAATTTGTCGAACAACTCTCGCATACGAACTCAGCTACAGTACTACAGGCTCGATTCCGAATTGCCGGGTGCGCTGACGCCGCTAACCTATCAGCGCGATCCGACATTGTCGCAACGGCCGTATGATGGAGTCAAAGGTGACGCCGTTCGCGGTGCAGTTACCTATACCCAGGATTTCGGCGAGAACGCGCGCTTCATCTGGACCAATTTCGGCCACGCTCTCAATCGTGAATTCACCTTTGCCCAGCCGTTCGATCCGGCCGTAAAGACCACGTCGGTCTCGAACAGCCCGCGCTCCTTTCACGTCATGGGAAGCGAGCCGCAACTCATCGTCGGCCACGAAACTCTCGGTATTACTCAGAAACTGACGATTGGCGCTCGTTATGTCCGCGAAGACGTCGATTTCAGCGTCAACAACACCTCGCTGGCGACGCAAGTAACCATCCCGCAACGAGATTGGCGGTTCGGCACGAATGGCTATGCCGCCTATGTCAGCAACACGTTTAACTTCTTCGATGAGCGGCTGAGCATCACCCCCGGGACTCGCTTTGAGCTGGTTGAAACCAATTTCCAGGACAGCATCACCCGGTTCGCATCGGGCAATACCAGCCAGGAATGGCTGCCGGGGCTTGCGGTCGGCTATAAACTGACCGACGCAGTGTTCCTGTTCGCCAACACCAATCGCTCCCTGCGTCCGCCACAAGTTGCTCAAGTGACCCGAGGCGGCGCGGTCGGGGCGGAAATTGCCCGCGTCTACGAGGCGGGAACGCGCATTACACCGATGAACGGTCTTGAGTTCACGGCAACAGCCTTTCGCTTTAACTATGAAGATCAGATCGAATTCGATCGCGCCAAACAACTCTACGTCAATCTCGGCGCAACCAAACACGAAGGTCTTGAATTTGCTGGTCGCTGGAGTCCGCAGTTTCTGCCTGGCCTCGGATTCGGGGCCAGCTACACGAACGTTCATGCGGTTCAGCTTAAAGGCATCTATGCCGGACGGCGCGTGCCGTTCTCGTCCGAACATCTTGTCAACCTGACCGCTGATTATCGCACTGGTCCTTGGATGCTCGCGACTGGCGTTTCCTATCAGAGTGAAGCATTTTCCGACGCGGCGAACAGCCCGGTCGAGAGTAAGGATGGGGCGACAGGGCCGATACCTGCCTACTGGCTCTGGAATGCGAAAGTGTCGTATCAGATCGTTTCGACGCCGCAGCAGACCACCGAACTGAGTGTCGCTCTCAATAATATCCTGGACGCCAACTATTATTTCAGGGGCGTGGATACGAGTCCGATCGGGCGCGTGCCAGGCCCGGGGCGATCGGTCACCGTCGGCCTCCGGGCAACTTTCTGAACCTCGCGCTGCGGTGAAATTCGAGAACCTGGTATGGCTGTCTTTGCACGCAATGGATTCTCGCGCCGGAGCGGTACAGGGATGGCTTGAGATGTCCGTTCGGGCGCATCAGACAAACGTCAACACAATACCGAGCGCCATCACCCGTCACGTGGCAGCGTGGCGGCGGCGCACCCGGTTCGTATTGTTGAGGCTGCATCGGTGGCTCGGTCTGGGAATCGGTATCCTTCTGGTGCTGATTGGGCTGACCGGCAGTTTCAATGTCTTCTATCGGGAAATCGACGCAGCTTTGAATCCCGTGCTCTACAGCCCAGCCGGCCCTGAGCGGGACGCCAGCATTGACGACGTGCTCAGTGCCGCAGCCGAGGCTGATTCAGCGCGCATCGCAGCAATTCTTGTTCCTGACCGGATTTGGCCGGTCTGGGTTGTGATGCACATTCACCGGGGTGAGGAGGGCAGCTATCCGGCGCGGTGGACAACCATGGTGGATCCGTCGAACGGGCGGGTACTCGGTCGGCGCGACTACACCAACTCATTCGCCTTTACGATCTATCGTCTGCATTACACGCTTTTGCTCTACCCATGGTGGGGACGAGAACTGGTTGGGGTGATCGGGATTGGGCTTCTGTGCTCAGCGCTGTCGGGCCTTTACCTCTGGTGGCCGCGGAACCACCGCTTCTGGCGCTCTGTTTCGCTGCATAAAGGCGTCTCGCCGCAGCGTCCGTTTGATCGATCTTCACAATGCAGCGGGCTTCTGGGCGATGCCTGCGCTCATCGTCATCGCCGCTACTGGCATCGGCACCGTCTTTCCCAATGTCGTGCGTCCGCTGGTTGGACTCGTCTCGACGGCCACACCGTATCCCACACCGGCCGTCACGGTGCCGCCAGCCGGAACACAACTTTTGCCCGCGACCCGCATTGTGGCAATTGCGCAAGCGGCGCAGCCTGGACGGATCATCGCTGTCGTGAATCCCCCGGACGGGCTGCGCAACACCTGGCGCGTGTTGTTCCGTCCGCCGAGCGCAGATCCTGCGCTGCGCTCGCGTGGAGCGATCTGGCTCAACCCTTGGAGCGGCGCCATCGTGCACGATCGCACCTCAGACGTCATGTCGATAGGTGATCGTTACATGACCGAGCAGCTCTGGCTCCATAACGGCGCATCGTTCGGATTCATCGGTCGTTTACTTGTGTTCTTGGCCGGCCTCGCGCCTCTCGCTCTGGTCGTCAGCGGCGGGATAATTTGGTTTAACAAACGGACAAGGAGGGCTTGGTCGCGCTAAGACCTTGGGCCGATGATGCGAATGCGTCAGGCCTTTCAGGCCGACCCTGGAGGATGATTGCCAGCCTCAAGGAATTCACCGACATTGACCTCGCCGGGGACCAAAGCTCGATCCGGCGGAAGCCAGCGCTGAATTCTGGACAAGTGACATCGCCCTCTTCTGGAAACGATAATGGGCGGCAATGCCGATCTCTGCGCGATTGAGCAAGGCGTGTCCAGAAACTATATAGCAATTTCAAATATATAAGAGTTCGTAGTTTTATTCTGAGTGGCGCGCCACTCGGCACAGAGCTGCGAACGAAAATTAGTTTCTTTTCCCCACAGAAATACCACAGAAATTCGTGAACAAACCAGCATGAATGCCGACGTAAGCGCACGAGAAACACTGTATTTGCAGATGCTTTCCGATAAGTTGCCTCGCTCATAACGGTCTGGTTGCAGGTTCGAGTCCTGCCCGCTCCACCAATCCTTTCAGTGGTTTGAATTGGTAGCGTGCGGCATCCACGCCAGCCTGTATCGGCTCGGTCGCTGGGTGTGATGCAAAGTCTCAATTCTAGCTTTCTGATGCGGGCTTGTAGGCCGCGCTGGAGAAGTCCCTCCGCTCACTTTCCGGCAAGAAGCCGAACCGGCCGTGCAGGCCGCGCACCAGCGTGATGAGTATGTTTCGGGTCAAAGTCACTCGAGCGTCCTTTCGAGCACCGGGATGATCGAATGTGCGCGGGACGAGGCCTAAAGGACAGTTTCAAATAAGTGCATAGGGTGCGCAGTTATTAGGCAACTGCCTTCGGGCAGGGCCGGTCAGTACAGATCACGACGCGGCCGTTCGGAAAATTCATTGTGTTTCAATGGTTCTTCGTTTGGCACGCCTTCTGCATCTGTGTGGTCGAGTTGGTTGCTAGGGTTCCGGCTTTGCGCAATGCAGGGTGCTGGTCCGAGAGCGGCCGCTTGTGGGGGAGACATCCCCACAGGTGCACGGCGGGACAAAAGCCCGGGAGACCTCGTTGGCCAAGGGATTGGCGGAGCGATGGTCTGTCGCCATTCCCTTTTTGTAAATTTTTTACAAGAGGGATCTGCAATGAACAAACTCACATCCTTTCTCCGCTCTGTCGTTGTCGCCTCCGCATTGACGGCAGTGCTCGCCCCGGCTGCCTATGCGGCACCAAAGAAAGACTTCAAGATCGCCTGGTCGATCTATGTCGGATGGATGCCGTGGGGCTATGCGGCTGATACCGGCATCATCAAGAAGTGGGCAGATAAATACGGCATCACGATCGAGGTGAAACAGTTCAACGACTACGTCGAGTCAATCAACCAGTACACCGCCGGCGCCTTCGATGCGGTGACCATCACCAACATGGATGCATTGTCGATTCCCGCCGCCGGCGGCGTCGATACCACCGCGGTCATCGTGGGCGATTTCTCCAACGGCAATGACGCAATCATCCTGAAGGGGAAGTCGGATCTTGCGGCGATCAAGGGCCAGAAGATCAATCTGGTCGAGTTTTCGGTCTCGCACTATCTGCTGGCGCGTGCGCTTGAGACCAAGAAGCTCGCCGAAAAGGACATCAAGGTTGTCAACACCTCGGATGCTGATCTCGCGGCAGCCTACAAGACACCGGAAGTGACCGCGGTGGTGACCTGGAATCCGATCGTATCGGAAATCCTCGGCGCAAAGGATGCGAAGAAAGTATTCGATTCCTCGCAGATCCCCGGCGAGATCATGGACCTGATGGTCGCCAATACCGCGGTGGTGAAGGAGAATCCGGATTTTGCCAAGGCGCTGGTCGGCATCTGGTATGAGACGATCACCAAGATGAACGCGGCGGGCGCTGAAGGCAAAGCGGCGAAGGAAGCCATGGCCAAGGCGTCGGGCACGGATCTCGCCGGCTTCGACAGCCAGCTCGCATCAACAAAACTGTTCGACAAGCCCGCGGACGCGGAGGCTTTCGCCAAGAGCAAGACTGTTGGGACGACGATGGACCGCGTACGTAAATTCCTGTTCGAAAAAGAATTGCTCGGCAAGGGTGCGAAGTCCGTTGACGCCGTCGGCATCGAACTTGGCGACAAATCGGTGCTTGGCGACAAGACCAATGTGAAGCTGCGCTTCGATGCGACCTACATGGACGCCGCAGCCAAGGGCAAGCTCTGAGCGGAGCGTTGATGCAGCTTCGATAGGAGCCCGGCCATGCGACTCGTCAACATCCGGCCCGGCCGGCAGATGCGGTTCTATCTCGCCGCGCTGCCGTTCGTATTGCTGGCAGTCGCATACTTCCTCGGTTCGAATGCGAGGCTCGCGGAAAATCCGAATGACAAATTGCTGCCTGCGCTATCGAGTATGGCGCAGGCGGTGAAGCAGATGGCATTTCAGGCCGATACGCGCACCGGCGCTTATCTCATGCTCTCCGATACGTTCGCGAGTCTCGGCCGGCTGGGATCTGCACTGGCCATCTCGACCGTCGCCGCGCTTATTCTTGGAATTGTGATCGGACTGTTGCCGGGTGCGAATGCGTTGCTCGGTCCGTTTGTTTCGGTGACATCGATGGTGCCGCCTTTGGCACTGCTTCCGATTTTGTTCATCGTGATGGGGCTCGGCGAGAATTCCAAGATCGCGCTGATTGTGATCGGGACATTGCCCTGCATCATCCGCGACCTCGCGATGAAGGTGCAGGAACTGCCGCGCGAGCAACTGATCAAGGCGCAGACGCTCGGCGCCTCGACGTGGCAGATCGCGCTGCGCGTGGTGATGCCGCAAATCTTGCCGCGCCTGATTGACTCGCTGCGTCTCCAGCTTGGACCGGCGTGGCTGTTTCTCATTGCCGCGGAGGCCATCGCCTCGGATTCCGGACTCGGCTATCGCATCTTTCTGGTCCGGCGCTATCTCGCCATGGATATCATTATTCCTTACGTGATCTGGATCACGCTTCTTGCCTTTCTGATGGATGCCGGACTGCGCCTGCTCCAGCGCAGGGCGTTTCCCTGGTTTGCGTCGGTGAGGGCGGAATGAGCGCGATCCGCTTCGACAATGTCTGGAAGGAATACGGCGATCACATCGTGCTCGAGCAGATCACGCTCGACGTCGAGCCGCGCGCATTTCTCGCGCTTGTAGGCCCCTCGGGATGCGGCAAGACAACGTTTCTGCGTATGCTTCTCGGCGAGGAGAACCCGACGCGCGGACAAATTCTCGTCGACGGCGAGCCGCTGTCTCCGGAGCCGGATGCAGATCGCGGCGTTGTGTTTCAGCGCTACTCTGTTTTTCCGCATTTGACGGTGCTGCAAAACGTCTTGCTCGGGCGCGAGCTTCAGCAAGCGAAGATCACCGGACGCCTGTTCGGAGCGGCAAAGCGTGCTGCAACCGACGAAGCGATGGCGTTACTGGCGGAGGTCGGACTGTCTGGGCAGGAAAAGAAGTATCCGGCGGCGCTGTCGGGCGGCATGCAGCAGCGACTCGCGTTGGCCCAGGCGATCATGCGCGGTCCCAGGATTCTTCTGCTCGATGAGCCGTTCGGCGCGCTCGATCCCGGTATCCGCGCCGACATTCACGTGTTGATGAAGCGGCTCTGGAACGAAACCGAACTCACCGTCGTCATGGTGACGCATGACCTGAGCGAGGCGTTCCGGCTGGCGACACGTGTGATCGCGTTCGAACGTAACCGCAACCGGCCCGAGGAGCGCGAGCGCTACGGCGCCACCATTTCGCGCGATCTCGAAATCTATCCGCGCCGGACTGCCGAAGTCCGGCCGCTTGCAACAATCCGCTCTGGCCGGGACGACCCGGCCAAACAAGGAGCATGAGCCGGGACGGCCCGGCGTGTCTGTCTGAGAAAGGGCAAACCATGATCCTGACCACGGAGCAGCAGGCCGAAGTCGCGGCCAACAGAAAGCGCTACGAGGAATTGAAGGCGGCGGGGCAGGGGCATGCACCGCGTGCGCTGCCGTCTCCCACCCCGCGAGACGGTGCGGCGATCGCCACTTCGGCGATCATCCATCGGGAGATTATTCCCGGCGGCTGGTACTGGACCACGCGGCTTAATCGCGGCGAGGCATTGCGGCTGGTCAACACCGACGGCACATCTTGTATCAGCCTGCTGGCATGGCGCGCGGCCGATGCAAGCGAGCGGCTAAATCACGCGGACACCATTAAGGTTCAATGGGCGGCCACCCTGCGCAAGGGCCGTGTGATCCTGTCCGACATGGGCCGCGTGCTGTTCAGCATCGTGGAAGACACCACGGGCGGTGCACATGACGCGCTCGCGGGCGGCTCGACAGCCACGACCAACGAAGCCCGCTATCACACGACGACACTTCGCAACACGCGCGATAATTTCATTCTCGCAGCAGGGAAACTAGGTCTCGACCGCCGCGACGTTCACCCGTGCATTAGCTTCTTCGCGCCGGTGCACGTCGACGCCGAAGGGCGCTTCCAGTGGGACGCAGGCCACCGGCAGGCAGGCGATTTCATCGATCTGCGCGCCGAGATGGATGTACTGGTGGCGTTGTCCAATTGTCCGCATCCTTTGGATCCTTCGCCGGCTTACACATCGGGCAGCGCCGAGATCGTGCGCTATCGCGCCGAGTCCATTCGACGCGACGACCTTTGCCGCACGGCAAGCGCGGAAGCCGCGCGCGCCTTCGAGAACAACGCCTTCTTCCTCAACTCCAGCGCGGAGGCATGAACCATGACGATTCACACCGTTCCGGTTCAGGGCCGCATCGTTCTCGACACCGAAATTCCCGCCAATTCTCCGTGGTCCGTCGTGATTCGCAAAGGACAGACGTTGCGTATCATCGACAGCCATGGCCAGCAGGCGGTCGATACACTGTTTTATCGTGCCGACGATTATCAGGAGCGTTACAGCGGACAGGACACCCTGCGCGCGCAAGGCTCCGCCTATGTCAGGACCGGCACGCGCATCATGTCCAATGAGGGGCGCGTCATGCTGCGCGTCACCGCGGACACTTGCGGCTTGCACGATACGTCTGCGGGCGCCTGCTCGTGCGAAAGCAATACCGTCCGTTTCGGTCATGGTACCAAATATCTCCATGCCTGCCGCGAGAATTTCCTGATCGAGGCAGCGAAACACGGCATGTCGAAGCGCGACATCGTGCCGAATTTGAATTTCTTCATGAACGTGCCGATCGATCCATCCGGCAATTTCACTGTGGTCGACGGCGTCTCAAAGCCCGGTGACTATGTCGAAATGGTCGCGGAAATGGATGTGCTGTGCCTGATCTCCAATTGTCCGCAAATCAACAATCCCTGCAACGGGTTTTCCCCGACGCCGATCCAGGTGATGATTTTCGAAGCGCAAGAGGACTGACCGCATGTTCAGCAAGGTCCTCATTGCCAACCGCGGCGAAATCGCTGGGCGGATCGGCAAAACATTGCGCCGCATGGGCGTTGCGTCTGTCGCTGTCTACTCCGATGCCGATCGATTCACCCGGCCTGTTCTTGATGCGGATGAAGCGATCCGCGTTGGTCCAGCACCAGCCGCAGAGAGCTATCTCAACATTGATGCGATTATCGCAGCATGTCTGGAGACCGGCGCACAGGCGGTTCATCCGGGTTACGGGTTTCTCTCCGAGAACCGCGGCTTTGCCGAGAAACTGGCGGAGCATGGCATTGCTTTCATCGGGCCGCGTCCTGAGCATCTCGACGCGTTCGGGCTGAAGCACAAGGCCCGCGAAATCGCGCGGTTAAGTCGCGTTCCGCTGCTGCCCGGGTCCGGGCTGCTCGAAACTGTTGAGGAGGCTTTGGCTGAAGCCGAAAATGTCGGTTACCCATTGATGCTGAAAAGCACCGCGGGCGGCGGCGGCATCGGCATGCAGCTTTGCTACGATGCGGATGCACTCCGTGAACGCTTCGCCAACGTGCAACGCACGGCGCGGGCGAATTTCGGCGATGCGCGGGTTTATCTGGAGCGGTTTGTCGCCGAGGCGCGGCACATCGAGGTGCAGATATTCGGCAACGGCAAGGGCAATGTGGTGGCGCTCGGTGAGCGCGATTGTTCGTTGCAGCGGCGCAATCAAAAGGTCATCGAGGAAACGCCTGCGCCGGGTCTGAGCGATGAGATGCGCACGCGACTTCATGAGGCAGCGGTAGCGCTGGGCAGGAGCGTGGCCTACGAGTCTGCCGGCACGGTGGAGTTCATTTACGACGTTGAGCGCGAGGATTTCTACTTTCTTGAGGTCAATACCCGGCTTCAGGTCGAGCACCCGGTAACGGAAGCCGTGTTCGGTATCGATCTGGTCGAATGGATGGTGCGGCAGGCCGCCGGTGAAGATGTTCTCGCTGGATTGGGCCCGCTGGTGCCGAAGGGCGCGGCCATCGAAGTGCGGGTTTACGCCGAGAATCCCAATGCCGGGTTTCGTCCCAGTGCCGGACGTCTGACTAATGTTCGTTTCCCGGATGGTGCACGTGTCGACGGCTGGATCGAAACAGGCGTCGAGGTCACGCCGTTTTACGACCCCATGCTGGCGAAGGTGATTGTCGCGGCGGACACGCGTAAGGATGCGATTGAAAAACTCGTCAGCGTGCTGGACAGCTCAACCGTTGCTGGAATCGAAACCAACCTTGGCTATCTGCGCGCAATTGCTAACTCGGAGGTTTTCCGCAGCGGGCGCGTCGCTACCAATGTTCTGAATAACTTCGTATTTTCCCCACGGAGCATCGATGTACTGGCTCCGGGTGCGCAATCCGGCTTGCAGGAATTGCCGGGCCGGTTGCATCTGTGGCATGTCGGTGTTCCGCCGAGCGGCCCCATGGACGAGCGGTCGTTTCGCCTGGCCAACACCATTGTCGGGAATCCCGAGACGACGGCCGCCCTCGAATTGACCGTTAACGGGCCGACATTGCGCTTCAACGCCGACGCCACGATCGGTCTTGCCGGTGCGACGATGTCGGCGAAACTCGATGGTGTCGCGGTCGAGCATGGTTCACCCGTCGTCATACGGGCGGGTCAGACGCTTGCTATCGGCAAGATCGAGGGTGCGGGTCAGCGCTGCTATCTTGCCGTACGCGGCGGATTCGATGCGCCGAAGATTTTCGGATCGCGCGCGGTGTTCACGCTCGGGATGTTCGGCGGCCACGCCACCGGCGCGTTGAAGGCCGGAGACGTCCTGCATATTGCTGGAGACACCGACGGTTTGAAGACCCCGCGTGCTTTGACGACTAAAGAGCGCCCTGTGCTGACTCGCGATTGGGAGATTGGGGTGATCTACGGGCCGCATGGCGCACCTGATTTCTTTCGCTATGATGACATCGCAACGTTGTTCTCCGCGCAATACGAGGTGCATTTCAACAGCGCGCGGACCGGCGTGCGGCTGACAGGACCCAAGCCGGCATGGGCGCGAGCGGATGGCGGCGAGGCGGGGCTGCATCCTTCCAACATCCACGACAATGCCTATGCGGTGGGATCGATCGATTTCACCGGTGACATGCCGATCATCCTCGGGCCGGACGGGCCGAGCCTCGGCGGTTTCGTTTGTCCAGCCGTGGTGGCACGCGACGAGCTCTGGAAAACCGGCCAGCTCCGGCCCGGCGACACCGTTCGTTTCGTCGCGGCGTCCCGGGAAGACGATCCGGTTGCCGGACCGCTGCCATTGAATGGAAATTCAACTCTCGGGTCAGCCATCGTTGGACGTAGCGATGATGGCCCGCTGCCGGTGGTCTATCGGCGGGCAGGCGACGACAACCTGCTGGTCGAATATGGCCCGATGGAACTCGACATCGCGTTACGGCTTCGCGTTCATGTTCTGGCGGAAGCTGTCGCCAAGGTGAACCTGCCGGGTATCATCGATCTCACGCCTGGAATTCGTTCGCTGCAAATCCATTACGACAGCACGATTCTTTCGCGACGCCGCCTGTTGGATGTTCTTCAAGAACTTGAACGAAGCCTGCCGCCTGTCGATGCCATGAAAGTTCCGAGCCGCATCGTGCACCTGCCGTTGTCATGGAACGACCCGCAGGCCGTTCTGGCGATGCAGAAATATCAGGAACTGGTGCGTGCCGATGCGCCGTGGTGTCCGTCGAACATCGAGTTCATCCGGCGCATTAACGGTCTGGACAGCGAGGACGACGTCAAGCGGATTGTCTTCGATGCCAGCTATCTCGTGCTCGGCCTGGGCGATGTCTATCTTGGTGCGCCGGTAGCGACACCGGTCGATCCGCGCCATCGGCTTGTCACGACGAAATACAATCCGGCACGTACCTGGACGCCGGAGAATACCGTGGGCATCGGCGGCGCCTATATGTGCATCTATGGCATGGAAGGGCCGGGCGGTTATCAATTGTTTGGCCGCACGATTCAAATGTGGAATACATGGCGAACCACGCCTGTGTTCAAGCCGGGGCATCCATGGCTGCTGCGGTTCTTCGACGAGATTCGCTTTTTTCCTGTCAGCGCGGAGGAATTGCTGGAGGCCCGCGCGGCGTTTCCGCACGGCGCTTATCCGCTAAAGATCGAGGAGAGCGAATTTTCCTATGCTGACTATGCCAAGGCTCTTGTCCGTGATCGCGACAGCATTGGGGCGTTCAAGCAGCGGCAGCAGGCAGCCTTCGAGGCCGAACGTCAGCGCTGGAAGGATCTGCGCATCGATGAGGTGCCTGATGATGCTGGAGCCAGCGCGAGCACCGATGCCGAAGATATTCCGGATGGCAACACAGGCGCGTTTTCGGAGGTGCCAGGCAACGTCTGGAAAATTCTGGTGGATGAAGGCGCAAATGTTGCGGCGGGTGATGCGCTTGCGATCATCGAGTCGATGAAGATGGAAATCAGCGTACAGGCGCCTGTCGCCGGCCGCATATCATCTATCCGCATCAAGCCCGGGCAGACGTTACGCGCGGGCGATGTTGTTGCGGTGATCAACTCTCTCGGTTGAGCATGTTAAAGCGACCAGGATGCGCTGTTGTTGGCGCATCCTGTCGTTGTTTTTGAGAATTGTCAGACCGCGGCCGCTTTGTCCGCCTGAAGGAAGCGGACGGCCTTGATCCATTCCTGGCCGATGGTCAGGTCGGTTTGCGACAACTGATGTCCAGCGGCCAGAACCGGATGCTGAACATTCGCACCCGCTGTGGTCAGTAGTGCCGCAAGCTGCGCCGAATTGCTCGCGGGAATGATCGGATCGAGTATGCCTGAGACGATGAGCACAGGCTTGTCGGTCAGATCGGCCTGCGGCGGTTGCGACAGCGGAACCATCGCACGCAGCAGGATTGCGCCCGCGAGGACATCCGGCCGGAGCAGCAACATCGCGGCCGCGATGTTTGCGCCGTTCGAATAGCCCAGCGCTAGGGGTGCGGCGATGCCGTAGCGCGCACGCGCGGCTTCCACGAAATCCGCAAGCCCGTCTGCGCGGCGGCGAACATCGTCCTCGTCGAATACGCCTTCGGACAGTCTGCGGAAGAAGCGCGGCATGCCATGCTCGAGCACTTGGCCGCGCGGCGACAGCAGCGCCGAGCCGGGCGAAACGGCCCGGCCAAGCGGCATCAGATCATTTTCATCGCCACCGGTGCCGTGAAGCAGCAGGAGCGGCGGTGCTTCGAGCCGGTTGCCCGGCTCGAAGCGATGGATGAAGTTGAGTTCGTTACTCATCACGCAACCTTTCCAAGGGGAGGGAGTACGCCCTCGATCTCCTCGCGGTGGGCTTCGAGGAACTTCGGCAGCTTCAGATCCTGACCGAGCGTTGCCACCGGTTCGTCCACGGCGAAGCCGGAGATCTCGGTTGCGATTTCGAACAGAATGCCGCCAGGCTCGCGGAAGTAGATCGATCGGAAATAGTTGCGGCGTCTGGAAGAACAGCTTTGCAGGTTCTTCCGTGATCGCACGATGGCTCCCGCCGGATTTCAAGGATGGGCTCGATCCCGATTCGACAGAAGGCGCGATCGATCTTGTCTATGATCTGTCGAATCTCCATGTGGAGTATGTGCGTGTAGAGCTGCCGGGGTTTCCGACAGCCTCCTGGCGCGTGTGGTGTCGAAGGACGGCGCCGTTCGGGTACGCCGCGTAGTATGCGCGGTCGACTGCGGCACCGTGGTCAACCCCAATACGGTGCAGGCGCAGGTCCAGAGCGGGATCATGTTCGGTGCGACCGCAGCGCTCTACGGCGAGATCACGCTGAAGAATGGCCGCGTCGAGCAGACCAACTTCGATACCTATCAGATGCTGCGGATCAATGAAGCGCCCGCCATCGAGGTCCACGTTGTTAAAAGCACGGAGCCGCCGGGCGGTATGGGCGAAACCGGAACATCGGCGATCGTTCCCGCAATTGCCAATGCGATCTTTGCCGCAACCGGCAAGCGCCTGCGCAAGATGCCCATCGATGCCAACGTGCTGAAACAACCGGTGTGACCAGCTCGCCTTTGCGACGTTGAAGACGACGATGAACTGAGGAAGCAGGACGGGGCCAACGATCTGGCTTCTCCTATTTTGCGCTCTTCGCGGACCGGCGCGAGGGGAGGGTGATGACGGTCTCAACGTCATTCTTCTTTACCGGTTTGCCATGCTCATCGACCATAGCGACGGAAAGTTTTTGTCCCGTTGTCTTTGACCGCAGTGTCAAAGGCCCGGAGCCGTTTCCGATCCAGTGATCGCTCCATTCGGTCAACGCGGTGAAGGATAAACCAAGCGACTGGCCTTTCCTGGTCAACGGATATTCGATCCGCGCCCGCTGCCCACCCTCGCGATACTCCCGTCGCTCCATCACACCGGCTTCGACAAGCCGGGCGAGGCGGTTGCTGAGCACGCTTCGGGGGATTTCCAGTTCGTTCTGAAAATCGTCGAACCGTCTGAGCCCGTATAGCGCCGATCGGAGGATGACCAGGATCCAGCGATCTCCGATCAGCCCAAACGCTTTCCAAAGATTGCAATCGCCGGGCGGGACAGGCGAGCGGCGGATGAGGGGAGTATCGGTCATGTGCGCACTTTATCTGAGTTGCAAAACTGGATCTAGGTGGGTTATAAGCTGAGTCCATAATTTGGACTTATAGGAGATGGTATGCCCCTCACCACGATAAAAGCTCCGGCTGGCGATTTGACTGTTGAGTCAAAGGGAAGCTAGCCGATGCCGACCCGATCCATGCACAAGGACGATGCCCTCGAGGACTTCACGGCCCGCGGGATCACTCTCAACGACATCACCAAGGTTGTACACGTGGCTGGAACCGGTCCCGCTGTGATCGTGATGGCGGAAATGCCTGGTATCAGCCCACATGTCGCCCGGTTCAGCCGCTGGGTTCGCGATGCGGGGTTCACCGTGTACATGCCTTCGCTGTTTGGCCGTGACGGCGCCTTGCCGAGCGCGGAGGAGGGCGCAATGATTTTTCAGCGTGCGTGCGTCAGCGCTGAATTCCGCGCTTTCGCTGCCAACGAATCCAGCCCGGTGACCGTATGGCTGCGGGCGCTGGCGCGGCATGCGCACGAGGAGTGTGGCGGTCCGGGCGTTGGCGCGATCGGGATGTGCTTCACCGGAAACTTCGCGCTCTCGATGATGCTGGAATCCTCGATGCTGGCGCCGGTTGTGTCCCAGCCGTCATTACCGTTGAACGATCCGGCTGCTACCGGCATATCCGCTGATGAACTTGCCGCTGTTCGGGAACGTCTGGAGCGGGACGACCTGACCGTCATGGCTTATCGTTTCACGGGAGACAAGTTTTGCAGGGCTCAGCGCTTTGCTGCCTTCTCCGAAGCGCTCGGCGACCGCTTCGTTGCGCGGGTGCTTCCTGACAGCGCGGCCAATACGGAATTGCCACCGTTCTTTGCAACCCATGTCACGTCTCCTCACAGCGTGGTGACCGCTCATCTCATCGACGAGGCAGGGCAGCCGACCATTGCCGCGCGTGATGAAATCCTGTCGTTCTTTGCTCACCGGCTCAATTCATGAATAAATGTGCGCGGTGTTAACCGGTTTGAGGCGAAGCATGAAAATAGCGGTTATGGGCGCCGGAGCCGTCGGTTGCTATTTCGGCGCGATGCTCGCAAGGGCCGGGAATCTGGTAACCCTGATAGGGCGTTCCCAGCATGTAGAAGCGGTCAGGCGGCACGGCCTCCTGCTGGAACACCGCGATTTCAGGGATCACGTGCAGGTATCCGCCACGACTGACGCCGTCGGTGTTGTGGACGCGGATATCGTTCTGTTTTGTGTGAAATCGGCTGATACGGAAGTTGCGGGGCGCCTGATCGCCCCGCACTTGAAGCACGGTGCTGTGGTCTTGTGCTTGCAAAACGGCGTCGATAACGCTGATCGGCTGCAAACTACGATCGATCAGACTGCCGTGCCTGCGATTGTCTACGTCGCGGCCGAAATGGCCGGACCTGGTCACGTCAAGCACCACGGCAGGGGCGAGTTGATCATCGGCGCCTCACCCTCGAGCGCAAGTATCGCTGCAACATTTTCACAGGCCGGCGCACCTACCGCGGTCTCCGACAAGGTTGCCGACGAGCTTTGGGTCAAGCTCATCACGAATTGTGCGTACAACGCGCTATCGGCGGTGGCGCAGCTGCCCTACGGACGGCTGTCCAAAGTCAACGGCGTCACGGAAGTCGTCAGGAGCGTCGTGCGCGAATGCACAGAAGTCGCATCGGCTTTGGGCATCGTTGTACCGGAGAAGATCAGTGAAACAGTGTTGGCTCTGGCTGGTTCGATGCCTGACCAGTATTCGTCCACAGCTCAAGATCTGGCGCGCGGCAAAAAAACCGAAATTGACTATCTGAACGGCTATGTCGTCCGGAAGGGCGAGGAGCTTTCGATTCCAACGCCGGCTAACCGGACGCTCCTCGTCATGGTCAAGTTGCTTGAAGAAAAGGCGCGGCAAGCAATCTGATGAACCGGCGGAACGCATTCAACACTTAGCATGCGCCGGCAGTTTGCTGTTGTCAGATCAAGGCCCTTGCTGATATTGCGCGCGTCACGATCCATCCCGTTGACGAGAGGCGCGCACAGAATGAATCAAACCGTTGGTATCGTTGGTGTCGGAATCATGGGCACCGCAATGGCGCGCAATCTGCATGAGGCAGGTTTTACGGTCGTTGGGTATGATCCTGTGCCGGCTGCTGCTGCGCGGCTCGACTCAATGGGAGGGCAGGCGCTGAGTTCTCCACGCGCGGTTGCCGAAGCGGCGCAGATCACCATCATGTCGTTGCCGAAGGCCGAAGCGTTGACCGAGGTGATTAGCGGCGTCGATGGCATCGCTCAGGCCACAGGGGCCGGGCAGATCGTCATCGAATGCTCCACGTTGCCGCTCGACATCAAGCAGGCTGCATTCGATGTGATGGAGAAGAACAACAAAGTTCTCCTCGATTGTCCGATCAGCGGCACGGGCGCGCAGGCGGTCGCCAAGGACCTCGTGATTCTGGGCAGCGGCGACAAGGCGGCCTTCGAGCGCTGCGCCCCGGTTTTCGCCGGCATGTCTCGTGTGCAGCATTACCTTGGGCCGTTTGGTCGTGGCAGTATCATGAAGTACATCGCCAATCATCTCGTGACGATCCATAACGTTGCGGCGGCGGAAGCCATGGTTCTGGGCATCAAGGCAGGCATAGATCCCGCCGTCGTCTACGATACGCTTGCGGACAGTGCGGGCACCTCGCGGATGTTTCAGATGCGCGGTCCCTTGATGCGCGACGAACGTTATGACGAGCCGACGGCCACGATCCGCATGCAACTCAAGGATATTTCGATCATCGACGCCTTCGCTGCCGATCTCGACTGTGCGCTGCCGGTCTATGCCGCAGCATCGCAGGTCTATCACGCAGGTTCTGCACTTGGACGCCGGGAGCAGGACACGGCAGCGGTCTGCGCTGTGCTTGAGACGATGCACGGAATTGACCGGAAGAAGCCCAAGTCGTAGAGCAGTCGCGCTTTCGCTTCTCATTCGCTCGGTTTGAGCACATCATCGAAGGGTAGGGCCGGCATGGCCGATCTGACAATTATGGTCGCGCCGAACGGCGCGCGCAAAGGCCATGCTGAACATCCAAATCTGCCGTTGACAGCCGACGCACTCGCGACGGACGCGCTCGCGTGCAAGACCGCTGGCGCACAGGCCATTCATATGCACGTTCGCGATGCGGACGGGCGTCATACGTTGGATGCTTCGCGTTATCTGGCCGCGACTGAGGCGGTGCGGCGGCTCACTGGTCCAGAGTTCGTTGTGCAGATCACAACCGAAGCGGTCGGTATGTTCAGGCCGGACGAGCAGATCGCTGTGGTGCGAGCCGTTCGTCCCGAGGCGGTCAGCATTGCGACCAAGGAATTGATCCCCGACGCGGGTGCGGAAGGCGCCGCTGCGGACCTGTATCAATGGGCCCATGAGCAGCGGATTGCTGTCCAGCACATCGTTTATGCTGCAAATGAGTTCGATCATCTGCTCGACCTCGTGAAGCGCGGAATCATCCCCGGTCATCGGCACTCCGTCATCTTTCCGCTTGGCCGCTACGCCGTCGCTCAGGAGAGCAATCCCGCTGAACTCGCTCCATTCGTTGCAAAGGTCCGGGACAATGGAGGCGCTGAGCGTTTCGATTGGTGGGTTTGCGCTTTCGGCGCATCCGAAACCGCGTCGCTGGTCGCCGCCGCGGCCATGGGCGGACATTGCCGGATCGGATTTGAAAACAGTTTCATCAATGCGGATGGCAGCCGGGCCGGCAGCAACGCCGAACGTGTCCAGGATCTGCAGGCTGCGTTGTGCGGAATTCACCGCCCGCGGTCATCGCGCCCGCAGATATTGAGAGCGCTGGGTAAGCCAGACTAGGCTACCGCGAAGAGCCTAAGGGCCAGCTTCGCATCAGGAAATTCGAAATTTGACAGGAACGGGATTGGCGCGCTGCACGCTTTGTGCGGCGCACTGTGCCGCGCCGTGCTTGCAATTCCGTTTTCGTTGCGTTATTTATCGGGTGATAAAATAAAAGCTTCAACAAGCCTACGGGAGTGCAGAATGAAAGTCCTTGGTTTTAACCACCTTTCCATTGGCGCAAAGAATCTCGAAGAGTCCGCTCGTTTCTATCAGACAGTGCTGGGCATGGAGCTGATCCCAACCTACAATTTCGGTTTCAAGACCAAGTATCTGCGTTGTGGAGATCTTCAGCTCCATTTGTTCGAGCTCGAAGATAGTGTTCCGGTTTACCAGCACTTTGCGCTCGACGTTGACGATTTTCATGCAGCTTATGAGAAGGCGAAAGCGATCGGATCGCTTGATTCCTCGGCGTTCCGCAATTCCGTCAACGAACTGCCGGACGGCTGCGTGCAGATGTACCTGCGCGACCCCGCCGGCAATCTGGTCGAAATCGACTGGCCGGATGTGAATACGCTGGACCGTTCGCGAATTCCGGAAATGAAATTGCTGTCCGAATTTGCGACTCAAGACGATGAGGGACTGAAAGCGTCGCTCTATCTTGATCGTCCGCATATCAAGCCAAATGCTCCGAGGAAAGCTGCGGCGCGATAGTTTTCAGGGAGGCGAGCATGTCAGGCACTGTCCATAAGCTCGATCTGGATCGGCGTTCGAACGGTCAAGACGACGCATATTCAGAGATGCTGGAACGTGCACACGCGCTCGTTCCGAAATTGCGTGAGCGCGCTGCAAAGACCGAGGAGATGCGGCGCCTTCCTCCGGAGACCGAGCGAGAGCTTCACGAAGCCAAACTGTTCAGGATTCTCCAGCCCAAGCGCGTCGGCGGCTCCGAGCTTGATTATGTCGCGCTTGTTGATTTCGCCGATGTTGTCGCGCTTGCCGACGCCTCGGTCGCATGGAATCTCGCGAACCTGGTAAGCCATCACTGGATGCTCGGCATGTTCGACGTGCGCGCACAGGATTTGATCTGGAAGGAAAATGTCGATGCTCTCATTGCATCGTCGTTTGTATTTCCCGCCGGCCGCGCCACGAAAGTGGCCGGGGGGTATACCCTGTCGGGCCGTTGGCCGTTCTCGTCGGGTGTGGATTCAAGCACCTGGAATATGCTGGCAGGGATCGTGTCGTCCGATGACGATGCGGATGGCGTCGAGTACCGGATCTTTCTGCTGAAGCAGTCCGACTACAAGATTCTCGACACGTGGAGTTCGACCGGCCTGAAGGGGACCGGATCGAACGATGTCGAAGCCAAGGATGTGTTCGTTCCGGATTACATGACACTGGCGGTGAAGGACGTCGCAGGCGGCCCGACGCCGGGGAGCGCGGTGAATCCCGGTGCGCTCTACGCCTTGCCCGTATTCTCCCTGTTTCCATTTGTCCTGTCAGGCGCAGGGTTAGGCAATGCGCAGGCGTGCCTTGATGACTACGTCGGGATCGCCAAGCATCGCGCCTCGACTTACAACCGCGCGAAACTCGGCGACTTGCAGACGACGCAGATCAAGATCGCCGAGGCTGCCGCCAAAATCGATGCGGCACGTCTCATCATGCGCCGGACCTGCATTGAGGCGATGTCTGATGCCCGTCGCGGCACCATCCCTGATCTTCCCGAGAAGACCAGATATCGGCGCGACGGCGCATATGCGGTCAAACTGTGTACCGAAGCGGTATCGACGCTGTTTTCGGCGAGCGGCGCGCGCGGTCTTTACACCACGGGCGCACTGCAACGGCAGTTCCGCGATGCCCATGCGATTAACGCGCACATCGCGTTCAGTTTCGACGCTGCCGGAACCAACTACGGTCGCGTCGCGCTGGATCTGCCGTCCGAAAACTTGACCCTTTGAGAGGCAGGGGTCATGGTCACTGCATCGCAGCACCCGGCGGACTTCAGGAACGAGTTGTCGAGCGACAGTTCGCCGATTGATCCGCGCGATTTCCGGAACGCGCTGGGGTCCTATGCGACCGGCGTAACGGTCATCACGGCGGCAACGCCGGACGGCAGGCAGGCAGGCCTGACCTGCAATTCGTTCGCGTCGGTCTCGCTGAATCCGCCACTCGTTTTGTGGAGCCTGGTATCTTACTCGCCAAGCATGAGCATCTTTCAGAACGCGAGCCATTTTGCGGTCAACGTGCTGGGAGCATCCCAGCAGGGCTTGGCAAAGCAATTTGCCACGCGGGCCGAGGACAAGTTCGCTGGGGTCTCGTGGAAGCCCGGTCTGGGCGATGCGCCGGTCCTCGCGGATGCGGTGGCCACATTTCAATGCCGCAGCGCTGACCGCTATTACGGGGGCGACCACGTTATTTTCCTTGGTGCTGTCGAGGCTTATGATTACAACCGTGGAGAGCCGTTGCTGTTTGCACGCGGAAATTTTGGTCACTTTGTTCCTGGGGCATAACCCCAGCGGGTTTTCATGAAGAAGAAACCGTCACCATCGGCTGCGCGCGTCAAGCAGAAGCGCCTGTCTCCCGAAGACCGGCGTCAGGAATTCGTTCGCAAGGCGACTGAGTTCTTTTCCGAGGAAGGATTCAACGGAGGCACGCGCGAACTCGCGCGCCGGCTGGGTGTGACGCAGCCGCTGCTGTATCGCTACTTCCCGAGCAAGGAAGAACTGATCAAGGAAGTCTATCGCAAGGTCTATCTCGAGCCGCTCGACACCGGCTGGGAGAAACTTCTCACCAATCGATCGCGGCCTATCCGCGAGCGCCTGGTGCAGTTCTACGAGGCCTATACCAACGTCATCTTCACGCGGAAGTGGCTCAGAATCTATCTGTTCTCCGGCCTCAAGGGCCTCGACATCAACCGCTGGTATGTGGGCGTCGTACGCGACAAGATTCTGACGCGCATCATCAAGGAATGCAGGTTCGAAGCCGGTTTGCCGACGCAGGGCAAGCCGACGGCATCCGAGATCGAAATGGCGTGGGTCTTCCACGGCGGCATTTTTTACTACGGCGTCCGAAGGTACATCTACGAGATGGAGCCGCTTCAGGAAAAGGAAGAAATGATCGCGAACGCGATCGACGGATATCTCGCGGGATTTGCACGCGTGTCCGGCAACAGTGCCAAGCGGCCGGCTGTGAAATCAAACCGGCTCAATGCGGCCGCTGGCAACTGATCGCTGAATGGCTTCGAACGTGCGAACGTTCATCAGCATTTCCTCATGCGTGACGGGATATGGGCGTTCGCCCAGCGCGGCCCGTCCAAAAGCTTCCAGATTGTCGCGTACCGCGGGATGAGGCTGATAATAAGCGGTTTCCGGTGGCCGATCACGCTGAACGCGCGTCACGTCCCAGCCGGTTGGATTCTCCGGATGGGTCCGGTCGCGGATTTCCATCCAGCCCTTTGATCCCAGCAGCGCCAGACGGCCCATGAAAGGTGTTGCGAGGACCGCGTTCAGCGTGGCTGTCGTGCGGTTCTCGAAGCCGATGGTGATCGAGAGCGTATCCCCGTTTGCGAAATGGCTCCCGAGCGTAGCCAGCCGTGCCCAGACATGGGTAGGCTTTCCGAGAATCGCGATCGAGAGATCGACCAGATGAATACCGGTTGCGGACAAGGGACCAACGGGATTATCCGTGTTCGATAGGCGCCAGTTATCCGACGGCAGATTGAGAAACTTGTCCTGGCTGAAATTGCCCTCCAGCACGAGCGCGTTGCCGAATTCGCCGTCCGCGAACCGCTTGCGCATTTCGATCACGGCCGGCTCGAAGCGCCGCTCATGTCCGATGCCGAGTTGCACCTTTGCTGTCTTGACTGCGGAAATGGCCCGCTCTGCATCGGCTCCGGTCGTGCAAAGCGGCTTCTCGCAGAACACATGATGGCCGGATTTGGCGGCGGCTTCGATCTGCGCTGCGTGGCGATCCTGCGGGGTGCAGAGGATAACGGCATCGATGTCGGGGCGCGCCAAAGCGTCTTCGAAGTCCTCGGATATTTCGAGTCCTAGCGCCGCACCTTTCGCGCGCATAGGCGCCAGCGGATCGATGCCCAGCACCGGCTTGATGATTTCGCTTGTCGCAAGATTGCTGGCAATGGTCTGTCCCCACCATCCCAGTCCGACAATGGCGGCCCGGATCATGTCTGCACTCCAATCGGGATTTTAAGCTTGGGCCATCTGGCTGCGATACCAGTCGCCGATCTCGCTCGCAGTCATCAAGGCGACACCGTCGTGGCCGATCACATAGTCGAGCAGTTGCTCAAGATACTTGATCCGGTGCGGAACGCCCGTGATGTAGGGATGAATCGAGATCGCCATCACACGCGCGTTCTCGTCGCCTTCGAGATACAGCCGGTCGAACTGGTCGATACACCGGCGCATGAACTGATCCGACGCCATGTGCTGCAACGCGTGGACGACAATGTCGTTGGTCTCGACGGTGTAGGGAATCGTCGTGATCGTGCCGTGTGGGGTCTGGATGTCCTGCGGAAGATCGTCGATCACCCAATCCGCGACATATTCGATCCCGTTCAGGCGAAGAAGATCGAGCGTGTCGTTGGTTTCCGTCAATCCGGGGCTTTCCCACGACCGCGGCGCCTTGCCAGCGAATTTCGCGATGGTGTCGACGGCTCGCTTGATGGCGTCGCCCTGATTGTCGAGCTTGTGCATCGGCCCTTGCAGGAAGCCGTGCCCCATGAACTCGAACCCGGCATCGCGTGCCGCTGCCGCGACGCGAGGATACGAAGTACAGACGTTGCCATTGATGGCCAGCGTGGTCGGAATGTTCCGATCGGTCAGCGCCTTCAACTGTCGCCAGAAGCCCGCCCGCATTCCGTATTCGTGCCACGCCCAGTTCGGCACATCGGGGAGTAGCGGCTGCCCCATCGGCGGACTGAGAACCGTGCGCGGCATCGCATTTTCGATTCGCCACTCCTCGACATTCAAAATGATCCAGACCGCCAGCTTCTTGCCGCCGGGAAGCATCAGTTTAGGACGGTCGATGAGGGCCTGATAGGGAACGCGATCGGTGAGGGCCAATGGAGATTCCTGCTTTACCAATTATTCCGCGGCTCTTGCCTGCTTGGGCGAACCTGCGTTCACCAGCGGCAGGACCTTCTCCGCCGTCAGGATCATGGACCTTCGCCCGAGATCGCGATCTTTCCAATCTTTGCCGGCGTAGAGCAGCGTCCCGAATGTGCCGACCTCGTCCTGAAAAGCAAGAAGCTGATCGGCAACGCTGTCCGGCGTGCCGTAAATGATCAGCTTGTCGCAGATCATCTCCAGCGTCACCTCATCGTCGGGTTGATCGCGGCGTGTCTTGAACAGTTCGATTCGTCCGTTCTTCTTCAGCTTCGTGAACAGCGACCGGTAATAGTTCACATACGGACCATTCGGATCGGTGGCATAAGCCTTGGCGGTCGCAGCATCGTCAGCCACGAAGACGCTCTTGGCGACCCGCCAGTTCGCGGGATCTGCGGCGCGTCCGCCGCGCTCGCAGCCTTCAACGTACTTCGGCCAGTGGCTCTTGACCCAAGCCGGCATCAGGAAGTTCGCCGAGATCGGGTCCCATCCGCGAACGGCCGCTTCGATAACACCCTTTGAAAAGGGCGCGACCGCTGTTACGACAATCGGGGGATGCGGCCGTTGCAGCGGGCGAGGGATGTAGCCCTGGCCGATTTCCTTGATTTGCGTTCGCTGCGTGGACACCGTCCAGTACTTGCCCTGAAGATTGTAAGGCGGCTCCCCGGACCAGATGCCGAGCACCTGATTGATCGCTTCGAGGAACATCTCGTTACGGTTGAAGTCGAGATTGCCGAACAGTTCGGCGTCGGACAAAAGCCCGCCGGGGCTGATGCCGAAAATGAAGCGGCCGTCGAGCATGTGGTCCAGCATCGCGATGGTCGCCGCGACCGTTGCCGGATGCGTGTTGGGCATGTTCACGGTGCCGGTGCCCAATTTGATCTGTTTCGTCGCAGCAGCGATCCACGCCAGAAATGTCACGCAGGACGTAATGTTCTCGGCCTTGTCGGTGACATGCTCTCCGACATAAGCCTCTGTAAATCCGAGTTCGTCGGCGAGCAGAAACGCTTCGCGGTCCTCTGCCAGCGACTGCCGCCAGTCTTTATCCAGCGGATGGATCGGCATGGTGAAAAAGCCCAGCTTCATTGCGCGTTTCCCGAGACGTTTGTGATTGAACGCAAGAGTAGCGATTGTGGGCTATTAGAAAAATGATTATTCTTACTCTCTCGCATTAGGAAAATTGATGAATGATTTCGCTTCGCCAGATCAGGTCTTTTGTTGCGGTCTACGAAGAGGGCTCGTTCACGTCAGCCGCGAGGCGGGAGGGAGCGACCCAGTCGGGAATTTCACAGCACCTCAAACAGCTTGAGTCCGAGCTGGGGGCAGCGTTGCTCGAACGTAACGGCCGCGATGTCGAACCGACGTTGGCCGGAAAGCTTTATTATCGCGAGTGCGTTGACGTTCTGAAAAAGCTGGAGGCGGCGCAGCAAAGTGTCGCGGTCAATCACGTTCGCGGTGCGATCCGTGTCGGCCTGATGCCGACGTTTACCAGATCGCTGCTCGCTCCAGCACTCGACAGGTTTCTGGACTCCGCTCCGGGCTCGGAAATCAGTGTCATCGAGGCCTATTCAGGGGTTTTGACCGACATGATCCTGAAGGGCGAACTGGATTTCGCCATTGTCCCGGCCTTTGAGGGTGCAACCGGCATATCGCACCGCCTTCTTGCCCGCGATCGGGAGATGCTTGTCAGCGCGAAGCGGGCCAAGAACAATCTGAACCCGGTCAAGCTCGCGGACCTCGGTCCGCTCAAAGTGGTGTTGCCCGGCCCTCAGAACACCCGCCGCCGCAATATTGAAACGTATTTCAGCGCCAATGGCGTGACGGTCGCGCAACGGCTCGAGCTCGACGCGATGATGGGAACGCTGCAATTTGTCGCAGCGAGCGATTGGGTCGCCATTCTGCCGTTTGTGATGATGGTCTCAGACCTCGACGAAGGACGCTTCGATGTCAGACCGCTCGAGGATCCTCCGTTTTATTCCGAGTTCGTTTTGATCGAGCCGGCACGCAAGGTGATGTCTCCGGCGGCGGCGTTGTTCGCCGAAATTCTAAAAATGGAAGCCGAGCGATCGCGTCTCATTTTTCAAAAACGCGCTGGTGTGCAGCGAGTATCGCGCCGACGCGCTGTTCGGCCGGCAATCCGGCGTTAGGAAATTGTGCAACGCGAAAGCCGTTGCGCCCAGGATTTTGCAGTTGGGAATTCCGTAACCCTGTCTTTGATTTGTCGTATCTCGCTTATTTGCCGCGAACCCCGCGGATGGCGTTGATTTCCGGCAGCTTGCGTCATGGCTTGTTCACTGCGACGAAATAATCGTTCGATAAACAACGCTTGACCTTTGATGTCCGGCACCCTCTAATAAAATCCAAGCCCATCATAAAATGAGGCGAGGGAGGTTGCCGGAATGAAAGCTTCGGCTTTCAACTATGCGCGTGCTTCAAGCGTCAATGACGCGTTGGAGTTGCTTGCGTTGCACGGCGATCAGGCGAAAGTTCTCTCCGGTGGCCAGAGTTTGATGCCAGCCTTGAATCTTAGGCTGTCGGTGCCAGCGTTGCTGGTCGATATCGGCGCGATTGCTGAATTGCGGGGAGTTTCCGTATCCAATGGCGTGCTCAAGATCGGGGCGCTCACCCGGCACGTCGACGTTCAGAAGTCCTCAGACATCGCCAAACACGCTCCGCTTCTGACCGAGGCCATTGCGCATGTCGCGCATCCGGCGATTCGCAACAAAGGCACAATCGGCGGCAGCCTTGCGCATGCCGATCCGGCATCGGAGCTTCCGGCGTGTGCTATCGCACTCGGTGCAACCATCGTTGTGCGCGGTAGGGACGGCGAGCGGTGTGTTCCGGCTGCGAATTTCTTCACCGGAATCTACGAGACGTTGCTGTCGCCGGAAGAGTTGCTGGTCGCGGTCGAGGTCCCCGTCGCAAGGCCGAACTCGGTTCACTTCTTTCACGAGTATGCGCGCCGGAAGGGTGACTACGCCATTGTGGGGTTGGCGGCATCCGGAGTTCTGGAGCGGGACGTATTCACCGATCTCAGGCTCGGTTTCTTCGCGGTGGGCGACAAGCCGATGCTCGCGGGTGCCTCGAAACATCTCGTCGGGAAACCCGTGACCGCCTCGATGCTTGCCGATGCGCAGACTGCGCTCGATGACGAACTCGATCCGCAAGAAGATCAGCAGGCTTCGGCTTCCATGCGCCGCTATCTGGCGCGTCAGCTTATGGAACGGTGCGTCGTGACATTGCTCAGCCGGCCTGATCTCGAAGCGGGGAAACTGGCATGACGGATCTGATGCCGATCTCGCTGACCGTAAATGGCGAGCGCGTGTCTGCAAACGTGCTTCCTCGGCTCAATCTGGCGGATTTTCTGCGCGAACATCTGTCCCTTACGGGAACGCATGTCGGCTGCGAGCACGGCGTTTGCGGTGCGTGCACCGTTCGCGTCAACGGCGATATCGTGCGCGCCTGTTTGCTGCTCGCGGTACAGGCGGAGAATGCGTCCGTCGAAACGATTGAAGGTTTGTCGGACAGCGGCGAGATTTCCGATTTGCAGGCGGCCTTCCAAAACCGCAACGCCCTTCAGTGCGGGTACTGCACGCCGGGCATGCTGATGGCTGCGCAGGATATCCTGACGCATGAGCCGCAGGCTGACCGCGAGCAAATCCGCGAGTATCTGTCCGGCAACTACTGCCGCTGCACGGGTTATCACGCGATCGTCGACGCGGTGGAAGCGACGGCTCGCGCACGCGCGGGGCGGGTGTGATGAACGATAGTCCCGTAAAACAGCCCGGTCTTTCGGTTCTCGACCGTCCGAATTCGTACATCGGCAAGACGGTGCCACGCCCCAACCTGGGACGGCTTATGCAAGGCCGCGGCCAGTACGTCAGCGACATGACGCTGCCGCGGATGGCGCACGTCGTGTTTCTGCGCTCGCCTTACGCTCATGCCAAAATTCTGAAAATCGACGCGACCGAGGCGAAAGCGATGCCCGGTGTGATCGCGGTCGTGACCGGCGCGGAACTCGCGAAGGTCATCTCGCCGTGGGTTGGCGTCCTGTCACATCTCAAGGGCTTGAAGTCTGCGCCGCAGCACGCGATCGCTGTCGACCGCGCGTGCTGGCAGGGAGAGGCTGTGGCGGCCGTCATCGCGACCAGCCGCGCGCTCGCTGAGGACGCCGCCGAGGTTATCGCGGTGGATTACGAAGAGCTTGTTCCGGTGACGGACATGCGCACGGCGCTTGATCCCGGCACGCCAGTGATTCATCCCGATCTCGGAGACAATCTGGCCTTTGAGCGCAATCTCGATGCCGGAGCTGTCGATCAGGCGTTCAAGGATTCCGACGAGGTTGTGGAAGCCGAGTTTGTCTTCGGTCGCCACACCGGGGTCACGCTGGAGCCGCGCGCGGTGCTGGCTGACTGGAACAGCGGCGACGAGCGCCTGACTGTTTATCTAGGCACCCAGGCGCCGCATATGGTGCAGAACATCGCTGCCAAGCATCTGGGGCTTGATGAAGCTCAGGTCCGGGTGGTTTGCAAAGATGTCGGCGGTTCGTTCGGGATCAAGGTTCACATCTATGCCGACGAGATGGCCACTCTCGCCCTGTCGAAACTGTTACGCCGCCCGATCAAGTTTGTCGCGGATCGGGTCGAAAGCTTCAATACGGACATTCACGCGCGCGATCACGTCTGCAAGGCGCGTATCGGTGTCAGCAAGAACGGCACGATCAACGCATTCGAGATCGACGACGTCACCGGCATCGGCCCCTATTCGATGTATCCGCGCACCAGCGCCATCGAAGCCAATCAGGTCGTCAATCTGGTCGGTGGACCTTACACCACGAAAAATTACCGGGCGCGAACCCGCGTCGTTTTCCAGAACAAGAACGTCACCTGCCAATATCGCGGCGTGGGGCATCCGATTGCATGCTCGATCACGGAAGGACTGGTTGACCTCGCCGCCCAGCGGATCGGGATGGACCCGTTTGAGATTCGGCGACGTAATCTCATCCGCGACGATGAGTACCCATGCGGCTCGCCATCGGGATTGAGGTTCGAGGCGCTGTCGCATCACGCATCGCTCGATAAACTCGTCGCGATGATGAATTACGATGCGCTGCGTGCCCAGCAGAGGGAACTGCGCAAGCAGGGAATTTATCGCGGTATTGGCATCGCGAGTTTCATCGAGGTGACCAACCCCAGCGCGGCGTTCTACGGCATCGGCGGCGCGCGAATTTCATCGCAGGACGGCGTCGCAGTGCGTCTGGATGCCACCGGCCGTGTGATTTGTCAGACCAGCATCACGGAGCAAGGGCAGGGATCGGAATCCCTGACCGCGCAGATCGTCGGCAGCGTGCTTGGCGTGTCGATGGAGCGCGTGCGCGTCATTCTCGGCGATACCGATAACACGCCTTACGGCGGCGGCACCTGGGCGTCGCGCGGTGCCGGCATTGGCGGCGAAGCCGCGCTGCAGGCGGCCAAGGTTTTGCGCAGGAATATCCTCGATGTCGCGGCCGCAATTTTGCAGGCCAAGCCGGCGGACCTGGACATCGCTGGTAACGCCGTCGTTGACGTTCAGGGCGGCCAGCAGCGCATCGAACTGCACGAACTCGCCCGCATCGTTTATTTCCGGCCTGATACCTTGCCGCCGGGTTTCCAGCCGGAGTTGATGGCGACGCGCCATTTCGTGCCGCGCGAGTATCCGTTCGCATTCACCAACGGTATTCAGGCGTCGTGGCTTGAGGTCGATACCCGGACGGGCTTTATCAAGCTGCTCAAGCACTGGGTTGTCGAGGATTGCGGGACGATCATCAATCCACAGCTCGTGGACGAACAGATTCGCGGTGGCGTGGTTCAGGGGCTCGGCGCAGCTCTGTACGAACACTGCATCTACGATGAGCGCGGACAGCTCACCAACGCAAACATGGCGGACTATCTGGTGCCGATGTCCGGCGAGATGCCGGATATCGATGTCGGGCACATCGTTTCTCCGACGCAGGATGGCGAGCTCGGCGCCAAGGGGGCCGGGGAGGCCGGGACCGCGGCGGCTGCCGCGGTTGTTGCCAACGCGGTGAATGACGCACTTTCGCCGTTCAACGTCACCGTGACCGAAATTCCGCTAACGCCACGAGTCATTCTCACTGCTCTCGGACGCATCTGACCGACGCTGCAAAACAAATATCAACCTCGGAGGAATACATGGCCAAGAAAATGACTGGTTCTAACTCGATCTCGCGCCGCCGCCTGCTGACCACAGCGAGCGCTGGCGCCGTTCTGGCGGCCTCGCCGTTTCGCATCAATCTTCTTCAGGCGCAGGAAGCGACTATCAAGGTTGGATTTCCTGTCCCGCTGACCGGCCCCTACGGCACCGAAGCCCAGGACCAGGTGCGCGCGGCGGAAGTCGCCATTGCCGAATTCAACGAGGCCGGTGGCCTCGATGGCCGCAAGGCCGAGCTGCTGGTCCGCGACGACAAGCTCAATCCGGGTGAAGCGGCGACCCGCACGCTGGAACTGATCGAGAAGGAAAAGGTCAACTTCATCGTCGGCAGTCTGTCGGCTTCCGTTCAGCTTGCGGTGAACAACGTCACCAAGGAACGCAAGATCATCTACAACTCGATCAGCCAGTCTGACGAAATCAACGAGGCCAAGGATTTCAGTAAGTATACGTTCCACGAAGCGCTCACGCCGCACCTGACCGCGGGCGCTGTGGGACGCTACGCGTTCTCGAAGTTCGGCAAGAAGGTCGCGTTCCTTACCGCGGACTATGCCTATGGCCATGAAATGGTGCGCGGCTTCCAGGAAGCCGGCAAAGCATTCGGAATCGAAAGCCTCGTCGACATCCGCCATCCGCTCGGCACCACGGATTTCTCGGCACTGTTGCCGCGCATTCAGGCCTTGAAGCCGGACATCCTCGTCATCAGCAATTTCGGCCGTGATCAGCAGATTGCACTCAAGCAGGCGACCGACTTCGGCATGAAGAAGAGCATGAAGATCGTTGCGCCGATCCTGCTTTACACGGGCCGCATCGCTGCCGGCGCGCAGGCCTTCGAAGGCGTCGTCGGTGGAACCTCATATTACTGGGGTATTGAGGATAAGGTTGCCTCTGCGAAGGCATTCAATGATCGCTTCCGCAAGATGCATGGCGGCAAGGTGCCGTCAGACTATGGCGCTCTGGGTTATGCCGGCGTCAAGACGCTTCTGATGGGAGCCAAGGCTGCCGGAAGCCTCGATACCGACAAGGTTATCGCCGCGGTTGAGGCCTTGAAGTATGATTACTACAAGGGCCCTGAATACTATCGCAAGTGCGACCACCAGGCCGTGCAGTCGGTACTCATCATCGAGTCGAAGTCGAAGCCGGAGAAGGGCGAGTCCGACGTGTTCAACGTGCTGGCGACCGAAGAGCCGAGCGAAAGGAACCTGCGCACCTGCGAAGCACTCGGCCACAAGTCCTGAACTATGTACTAGCAGACGCGCGTCCCTCACGGGCGCGCGTCTTACTCGGAGATACCTATGGCCGGCATGAGCTTTGATCTGATCGCGTTGCAACTCTTCACGGGGTTAGCGCTCGGCGCGATCTACGTGTTGTTCGCCATCGGCTTGTCGCTGATTTTCGGCATGCTGACCGTGGTGAACTTCGCGCATGGTGCCTTTTATATGGTCGGCGCTTATGTCGGACTGTTCCTTCTTTCGCTGGGAGGGAACTTCTGGCTTTGTCTGGTTGCCGTCCCATTGATCGTCGGAACCATCGGACTCGTCGTCGAACGGTTCCTGATCCGTCCGCTCTACGGCCGCGGCATCGACTATCCGCTATTGCTGACGTTCGGTCTCAGCTACGTGATGGTTGAGCTTATTCGTATAGCGTTCGGCAAGAGCGGTTACCCGTTCGATACCCCGGAGCTTCTTCAGGGCGCCGTCAATATCGGCGTCGGGTACTTCCCGCTCTATCGTCTGTTCGTTATCGGCGTCGCGGCAGCAGTTCTGCTCGGTTTGTGGCTCTTCCTTGAACGTACCAGCTTCGGCCTGATCATTCGTGCTGGCGCGCGCGATCCGCAGATCGTTCGGGTGCTCGGTGTCAACGTAGCACGGGTCTGGCTGTTCGTATTCGGGATCGGCTCGGGGATCGCGGCGCTGGCCGGGCTTCTTGCTGCCCCCCTGCAGGGCGTCATTCCGGAAATGGGAGCGACCATCCTCGCCGAGGCCTTTGTCGTCACGGTGGTCGGTGGCATGGGTTCGATCGGCGGCGCGGTCATCGCCGGGTTGCTGGTGGGCGTGGTCGTCAGCATGACTTCGTTGTTCGCGCCCGAAATGGCCAAGGTTTCTATCTTTGCCCTGATGGCAATTGTTCTCCTCATCCGTCCGCAAGGCTTCTTTGGCCGTGCGGGTCTTATGAGCTGAGGCGGGTATAAAGTAATGAATGAGCTTTCTCAGACCCTGACCCAGCCGAACGTCGCGTCGGCGAGCTGGTTCGATTTTGCCAAGCGTCATCGCGCGATCCTGGCGAGCATCTTCGTGCTGGTGTTTCCGCTGGTGATGCCATTCACGGCACTGGCGGTGAACATCCTGATCTACGGGCTCTATGCCGTCGGCTTCAATTTGCTGTTCGGGTACCTTGGCCTGCTATCGTTCGGCCACGCCGCACTGTTCGGCACCGGCGCTTATCTCTGCGGTATCGCCATCGTTCATCTCGGGTGGCCGTGGTATGTCGCGATTGTCATGGGCATTCTCGGCGGCACGGTCATGGCCGCCGCGATCGGTTCACTGGCGATCCGTACCCGTGGCATCTACTTCGCCATGGTGACGATGGCGCTTTCGCAGTGCGTTTTCTACCTCTTCTATCAGGCGGTCGACTGGACTGGCGGCGAGAACGGCCTGCGCGGAATCAACGTTCGCGTCATCGACATCCTTGGTTTCAAGTTCGACTTTATCAACCCGTTGACGCGATATTATGTCGTCGCGGCATTCGTCATCATGGCGCTGTTTGTCCTGTCGAGGATCCTTGCATCGCCATTCGGTGCCGTTATCGAGGCGGTTCGCGAGAACGAGGCGCGGGCGCGGGCGTCCGGATATAATGTAACGCTGACGCGGCTGATCACATTCATTCTGTCTGGTGCATTCTGTGGCCTGGCTGGCGCGCTGATGGCGTTGCACCTCTCCATCGTGCCGATCGAAATCCTGCACATTGAGACGTCGGGCATGGTCGTCATGATGTCGCTGCTGGGTGGAATGGGCACCTTCTTCGGTCCATTCGTCGGCGCCGCCGTTTTCCTGCTGTTGGAGAATCTGGTGTCGCTGTGGACCGTCCATTGGCAATTGATCGTCGGCGCGGTGTTCATGATCTGCGTCCTGTTTTTCCCGGCCGGAATCTGGGGAACGATCTTGAAGTGGATCAACAAATGATGACTTCGACTGATACCTCATCGCAAATCATCCTGCGCACCACCGGCGTGAGCAAGTCGTTCGGTAAGTTCGTGGCCCTGAACAACATCTCCGCTGAATTTTCGCGCAATGCGATCACATCCATCATTGGTCCGAACGGCGCTGGCAAAAGCACCTATTTCAACTTGTTGTCGGGCGCGTTCCCGCCGTCTAGCGGCAAGGTCGAATTCGAGGGCCGCGATGTGACGAACATAGCGCAGCACGAATTCGCGCATATGGGGATCGCAAAGTCGTTCCAGATCACCAACGTGTTCCCGCTGTTGACGACGCGGGAGAATGTGCGCGTGGGGTTGCAGGCCTTTGTGTCGCGCTATGATATCTGGCGTCCACGGGCCAAGCTTCCCGGCCTCATTGAAAAGGCCGACGCGCTGCTTGCGCTGGTGGGGCTTTGGGACCGTCGTGAGCGGTTGGCCAAGGAACTGGCGCATGGCGAGCAGCGTGCGCTTGAAATCGGAATGGCGCTGGCCGCCAATCCGCGTTTGCTGCTGCTCGATGAGCCGACGGCAGGAATGAGCCCTGAAGAAACCCGTGTGATGATGGATCTCATCGTCAAGCTGTCCAAGGAGCGCACCGTCATTCTGGTCGAACACAAGATGAAGCTGGTGATGGGCATCAGCGACCGGGTGCTCGTGCTTCACCACGGCGAACTGCTTGCGCAGGGAACTCCGACGGAAGTCCGCCAGAATGAACAGGTCAAGCGGGTCTATCTTGGCCAGCGGGAGCACTGAAGCGATGTTGCGCGTCGAAAATCTGAACTCCTGGTATGGCGCGAGCCACGTATTGCAGGACATTGGCCTTGAAGTGAACAAGGGCGAGATCGTCTGTCTGATCGGCCGCAACGGCGCCGGCAAGACCACGACACTCAAGTCGATCATCGGTTTGCTCGACAAGACGCGCGGTTCAGTGACATTCAAGGACAAGGAAGTCTTGGGCCAGCCGGCTCACGTCCGCTTCGGCCTGGGTTTGGCGTATGTGCCGGAAGAGCGCCGCATCGTGCAGGGACTGACCGTGCGCGAGAATCTGCGGCTTGGCCTGGTCGCGTCGCCAGAGAAGAAGGAAGAGGTTCGTCGCATCGCGCAGATCGCAGAAATCTTCCCCCGTCTGGCGGAGCGGCTGGATCAGGAAGCTGTCACGATGTCGGGCGGCGAACAGCAGATGCTGGCGATTGCCCGTGCGATGATATCGAAGCCAGATCTCATCATGCTGGACGAACCCTCCGAGGGCATCATGCCGGTGCTCGTCGATGAGATGTTTGAACTGTTCCGCAAGATGAAGTCGGAAGGCACGACGATCCTGCTGGTCGAGCAGAACGTCGAACTGGCCCTCGATATCGCTGACCGCGCCTATGTGCTGGACCAAGGCTCCGTCGTGCATCACGCGACTGCGGCCGCGCTGCTGGCCGACGACGAGATCAAGGAGCGTTACTGCTCAGTGTAGCCGGAAGAGGCTGCCGGGGCCGTCGCTTGTCCAAAAAATTATCGATCGATAAATAAACCAAGGAAACAACATCATGAAGGTCGACAGAGCAGCAATCTATGAAGCCGCCAAGAAGCTCTCGAACTGGGGCCGTTGGGGCGCTGACGATCAGATCGGGACACTCAACAACGTGAGTCCCGAGGACGTCGTCAACGCGGGAAAATTGATCAAGAAAGGGAAGGTGTTCGCGCTTGGCCTTTCGCTGAAGGAGCCGATTCAGTCCGGCCTTTTCGGCGGCCGCTGGAACCCGATCCACACCATGCTGGCAACCGGCACGGATGCCGCGGCGGGTAATCAGGATGTTCCATCGCCGTATCTGCGTTACGCGGACGACGCGATCAACATGCCGTGCCAAGCTTCCACGCAATGGGATGCGCTGTGCCACATCTTTCTCGATGACAAGATGTACAACGGCTATGATGCCAAGCTGGTCGATGCACGCGGCGCAAAGAAACTCGGGATCGAGCATACGCGCGACAAGATGGCAGGCCGAGGCGTGCTGCTCGATGTCGCAAGATTCAAGGGCGTGGACTCGCTCGACGATGGCTATGCGATCACCAACGCCGATCTTGACGCTTGCGCCAAGCAGCAGGGTGTCGAAATTCGCAAGGGCGATTTCGTCATCGTTCGTACCGGTCATCAGGAGCGCTGCCTGAAAAAGAAGGACTGGTCGGGATATGCTGGCGGTGATGCGCCGGGCATGGCGTTCGAAACCTGCTACTGGATTCGCGAGAAGGACATCGCCGCGATCTGCACCGATACTTGGGGGTGCGAGGTGCGCCCGAACGAGACCAACGAAGCCAATCAGCCGTGGCACTGGGTGGTTATTCCGGCGATTGGAATCTCGATGGGCGAGATCTTCTATCTGAAGGAACTCGCGGAAGATTGCGCTCAGGATAAGGTATATGAATTCTTCTTCGCCGCACCGCCAATGCATTTGCCGGGCGCGGCCGGCTCGCCAATCAATCCTCAGGCAATCAAGTAATCGCGGAGACATCTGATGGTAAAGTATCTCAAGCGTAGCCGTGATGCTGCCCAGCGGGCTGAAGACGATACAAAGGTCCGCACCGCAGTCGAAGGAATTCTTGCCGACATCGAGAAGCGTGGCGATGACGCGGTTCGCGAGCTGTCGGTGAAGTTCGACCAGTGGGACCGCAAGGACTATCGGCTGACCGATGCCGAGATCAAGGATTGCGTCGGGCAGCTTTCCAAGCGGAACATAGACGATATCAAGTTCGCGCAGGAACAGGTGCGCAATTTCGCACAGCACCAGCGTGACTCGATGAAGGACGTCGAGGTCGAGACGCTGCCGGGCGTCGTCCTCGGTCACAAGAACATTCCGGTCAATTCCGTGGGGTGTTATGTGCCGGGCGGCAAGTATCCGCTGCTGGCATCCGCACATATGTCGGTGATTACCGCAAAGGTCGCCGGGGTTTCGCGCATCATCACCTGCGCGCCGCCATTTCAGGGCAAGCCGGCTCCTGCCATTGTCGCTGCGCAGCATCTTGCGGGTGCGGATGTCATCTACTGCCTCGGTGGAATTCAGGCTGTCGGCGCTATGGCAATCGGCACAAAATCGATCGCACCGGTCGACATGCTGGTGGGGCCGGGCAATGCCTTCGTGGCGGAAGCCAAGCGGCAGCTCTACGGCCGCGTCGGCATCGATCTTTTCGCCGGACCGACTGAAACGCTTGTGATCGCCGACGACACAGTGGATGGCGAGATGTGCGCCACCGATCTACTTGGACAGGCAGAACACGGGCCGAATTCGCCTGCGATTCTGCTCACCAACTCCGAGAAGCTCGCGCGCGAGACCATGGCCGAAATCGAGCGCCTCCTGAAAATTCTTCCGACCGGCGCGGTCGCGGCAAAGGCGTGGGAGGACTACAGCGAAGTGATCGTCTGCGATTCCGAAGAGGAGATGGTGAAGGAAGCCGACCGCATCGCCTCCGAGCATGTGCAGGTGATGACCCGCGATCCGGATTACTTCCTGAACAACATGACCAACTACGGCGCTTTGTTCCTTGGCCCGCGGACCAACGTGGCCTACGGCGACAAGGTGATCGGCACCAACCACACGCTCCCGACCAACAAGGCAGCGCGTTACACCGGGGGCCTGTGGGTCGGGAAGTTCCTCAAGACCGTGACCTATCAGCGTGTCTTGACGGACGAAGCGTCAGCCATGATCGGCGAGTATTGCTCGCGCCTTTGCATGCTGGAAGGCTTTGCAGGTCACGCCGAGCAGGCCAATGTTCGCGTCCGGCGCTATGGCGGACGCAATGTGCCGTATGCGAGCGCGGCGGAATGAGCGGACCATCGCTGCCGACAACGCCGACCTTCCGGCTCGACGGGAGACGCGCTCTGGTTACGGGGGCAGGCCGGGGTATCGGCCTGGCCGCGGCGACGGCTCTGGCAGAAGCGGGTGCTCATGTCACGCTGTGCGCGCGTACTGCGAGCGAGATCGATGAGGCGGCAGTGGCCCTAGGCAAGAAGGGTTTTTCAGCAGATACGCTCGCGCTGGACGTAACAGACGTGGCGGCGTTTCGCGCGGCCGTTGACGCGCGCGAGCCGTATCATGCCTTTGTCAACAACGCCGGGACCAATCGGCCAAATCACTTCACCGATGTGCCGGTGGAGGATTTCGACGTTGTCATGAATCTGAATGTGCGTGCCGCATACTTCGCGGCCCAGTCCGTTGCAAGACGGATGGTCGCGGCCGGTGTGTTCGGCTCGATCATCAATATGTCATCGCAGATGGGCCATGTCGGCGGTGCCAATCGTTCGCTTTACTGCGCCTCGAAGTGGGCGATGGAGGGATTTTCGAAGGCAATGGCGCTTGATCTTGCTGCCAGCAAGATTCGCGTCAATACGCTTTGTCCGACCTTCATCGAGACCCCAATGACCAAACCCTTCTTTGAAAACGCGGCGTTCAAGGAGAGCGTATTGCAGAAGATCAAGCTCGGGCGCCTTGGCACGGTCGAGGATCTGATGGGCGCGATTGTGTTTCTTGCCAGCGATGCGTCAGCGCTGATGACGGGGTCATCTTTGATGATCGATGGTGGATGGACAGCCGACTGACGCACATGAAAGAGCGGCGCGGTGTTGTTTCACCGCGCCGTCAAATTCAAGGTGTTTGTCGTAGATATCAGCCCTTTGCGACTTCGTGGTTGGCCATTGTTTCCAGCGCTTTCACCATTGCGGAGTGATCCCAGGCCTTGCCGCCGTGGGCCACGCAAGAATTGAAGAACTGCTGGGCCATCGATGTATTCGGCAACGACAGGCCGAGTGCTCGCGCGCCATCCAGTGCGAGGTTGAGGTCTTTCTGGTGCAGCTCGATACGGAAGCCGGGATTGAACGTGCGCTTGATCATGCGCTCCCCGTGCAGTTCGAGAATGCGCGATGTCGCAAGTCCGCCCATCAGCGCCTGCCGCACCAGCGTCGGATCGGCGCCAGCCTTTGAAGCGAACAGCAGACCCTCGGCGACGGCCTCGATAGTAAGCGCGACGATGATTTGATTGGCGACTTTGGTGGTCTGGCCGTCACCGTTGCCGCCGATCAGGGTGATGTTCTTGCCCATCTTCTCGAACAGCGGCTTGACGGTGTCGAATGCGCTTTGTGGTCCGCCTACCATGATGGTCAGTGATGCGGCCTTCGCGCCGACTTCGCCCCCGGAGACTGGGGCATCCAGATAGTCAGCGCCCTTCGCATTGACCTTCTTTGCAAACTCCTTTGTCGAGATCGGCGAGATCGAGCTCATGTCGACGACGACTTTACCCTTTGAAAGTCCTTCTGCGACGCCACCGACATTGAAGAGCACCGACTCAACGTCTGGCGTATCTGGCACCATAATAATGATGACGTTGGCTTTCTCCGCGATCTCCTTGCCTGACTTGCAGGCGATGGCCCCGGCGGCAACGAGGTCCTTCGCCGCAGCAGACTTCTCCAGCACAAACAGGCGATGTCCGGCGGCCTGCAGGTGGCCCGCCATCGGCCGTCCCATAATGCCGAGGCCGATGAAACCGATATCGGTCATTCTTTGATCTCCCTAGTTTTTTAGTTACGCATCGACCGTATGCGGTTCGTACCACCCAAGACCTTCAAGGGTTGTGGTCTTCGGCTTGTATTCACAGCCGATCCAGCCACGATACCCGATCTCGTCCAGATAGCGAAACAGGAAGGGATAGTTGATTTCACCGGTGCCGGGCTCGTTGCGGCCGGGATTATCGGCCAATTGGATATGCGCGATACGGCCGAGATGCTTTTTCATGGTCGGGGCCAGATCGCCCTCCATGATCTGCATGTGATAGATGTCGTATTGGACAAAGAGATTCTCGGATCCCACCTCCGAAATGATCTGGATTGCCTGTTCCGTTCCGGTGAGAAAGAAGCCGGGAATGTCGCGGGTGTTGATCGGTTCGATCAGCAGCTTGATGCGATGCTTTGCAAGAGCATCCGCGGCGTAGCGAAGGTTCTCCACGAACACGGCGCGAAGCTCCGCTGGATCGGCGCCAGCCGGCGCAATGCCGGCAAGGCAATTCACTTGGCGGCAATCCAGTGCCTTGGCGTATTCGACGGCCCGGCTGACGCCGTCGCGGAATTCCGCGACGCGATCGGGAAGGATCGCAATCCCGCGCTCGCCCGCGCCCCAGTTGCCCGCGGGCAGATTATGCAGCACCTGGGTGAGGCCGTGCTGCTGCAACTGCTCGCCGAGAACCGCTTTTTCGAAGTCATAGGGAAACAGATACTCCACACCCGCGAACCCGGCGGCCTTCGCTGCTGCGAAGCGTTCGATGAACGGCAACTCGTTGAAGAGCATGGTTAGATTGGCTGCAAACTTTGGCACGACGGAATGTCCTTTTCTTGTTTGTCTTGTTGTTAGACGGGCAGCAATTTGCCGCGGGACGTCTTCTCCGGGCTCGCCGGTGTGTCATCGAGCGGCAGATCGAGCACTTCCTCGAACTCGACGATGTTATCGATCTCCGTGCCCATCGCGATGTTGGTGACACGCTCGAGGATGAATTCCACCACCACCGGCACGCGATATTCCGCCATCATCTCGCGTGCTGTTGCGAAGGCTGCCTGCGCATCTTCCGGATGCGTGACGCGGATTGCCTTGCAGCCAAGGCCCTCCGCGACCGCGACATGATCGACGCCATAAACACCAAGCTCCGGCGCGTTGATGTTCTCGAACGAGAGCTGCACGTGGTAGTCCATCTCGAAGCCGCGCTGCGCCTGACGGATCAGGCCCAGATAGGAATTATTCACGACGACATGGATGTAAGGCAATTTGAACTGCGCGCCGACGGCCAACTCCTCGATCAGGAACTGGAAATCATAGTCGCCGGACAGCGCAACGATCTCGCGTTCCGGATCGGCAGCGCGGACGCCAAGCGCGGCGGGCAGGGTCCAGCCGAGCGGGCCGGCCTGTCCGGCGTTGATCCAGTTACGCGGGCGATATACGCCAAGGAATTGTGCGCCGGCGATTTGTGAGAGACCGATCACGCTGACGTAGCAGGTGTCGCGCCCAAAGGCTTTGCTCATCTCTTCATAGACGCGCTGCGGCTTGATCGGCACGTTGTCGAAATGACTCTTGCGCAGCATGGTGCGCTTGCGGTCCTGAACCGCCGCAGGCCACGCCTGACGCTCCTTCAGCTTGCCGGCCTTGCGCCATTCCTTCGCTACCGTGACAAACAGTTCAAGCGCGGCTTTCGCATCCGAGACGATGCCGAAATCCGGATTGAACACGCGGCCAATTTGTGTGGGCTCGATGTCCACGTGCACGAAGGTGCGGCCCTTGGTGTAGGTTTCGACCGATCCAGTGTGCCGATTGGCCCATCGGTTGCCGATGCCGAGCACGAAATCCGACTCCAGCATGGTGGCGTTGCCATAGCGGTGGCTGGTCTGAAGGCCGACCATTCCGGCCATCAGGACGTGATCGTCCGGGATTGCGCCCCAGCCCATCAGCGTCGGCACCACGGGAACATTGACGATCTCGGCAAACGCCACGAGAAGGTCAGAGGCATCGGCATTGATGACACCGCCGCCGGCCACGATCAGCGGGCGCTCGGCAGCGTTTAGCATTTCGAGTGCCTTCTCGACCTGCCTGCGTGTCGCGGCAGGTTTGTAGACCGGTAGGGGCTCGTAGGTCTCGTCGTCGAATTCGATTTCGGCCAACTGCACATCGAGCGGCAGATCGATCAGCACCGGACCGGGGCGGCCGGAGCGCATGATGTGAAAGGCCTGGCTGAAAACCCGTGGCACCAGCGCAGGCTCGCGCACAGTGACAGCCCACTTCGTGACGGGCTTTGCGATCGATTCAATGTCGATGGCCTGGAAATCCTCTTTATATAGGCGTGCGCGGGGTGCCTGTCCGGTGATGCACAGGATCGGGATCGAATCCGCGATAGCTGAGTAAAGCCCGGTGATCATGTCGGTGCCGGCCGGACCTGATGTGCCGATGCAGACGCCGATATTGCCGGCCTTGGCCCGTGTATATCCCTCGGCCATATGCGACGCGCCTTCGACGTGGCGCGCGAGAATGTGATTGATCGAGCCGCGCTTCTTGAGCGCCGAGTACAATGGATTGATCGCGGCGCCCGGAACGCCGAACGCACAGACGACGCCTTCCTTCTCAAGGATACGCACTGCCGCATCGATTGCCCGCATCTTCGCCATGTCACACCTCGAATGGGTTAAGTTCGGGTGCAATCATCGCGAGGCGTGCAGGTCGGCTCAACGGCCTTGAATTTGTTTCCCGCGATACGACGCCCGTGCGAAAATCTCTCGCGGGATCAGATAGCTAGGGCGAAGTAAAAGTGAAAACGGTTTGCGCGAACCGGATGGCGCCACGGTCAGTTTTTGCGCGCGGTAGCCGGCATGACTCCGCCGAGAGCAACTGTCAGTTCGGCTGCGACATCGCGCACGATATTGCCGATGATCGGCAGTCGTTCGTCGGTCACCCGAGATGTCATTCCGGACACAGAAATCGTGGCGAGCGGCTCGCTGCAATCGTTGTAGACCACGGCAGCGACGCATCGGAGGCCGATACGGGCTTCTTCGTCATCCACCGCATAGCCCTGCTGCCGGACTGTTTGCAGCGCCTTGAACAGTTCGCCAGGCCGCACGATCGACTTCTCCGTCAACCGCGGCATGCCTTGGCGATGGATAATCGCACTTACGTCTTCATCGGAATAAGTCGCCAGCACAGCTTTGCCGACGCCGGATGCAACCATCGCCACCCGGCCGCCGACCTTGGTGAGCGAGCGCATGATCTCGCGGCTTTCCACGCGCGTCAGAACGATAATGGTTTCGTCGTCGACCACGGCGAGATTGGCGGTTTCCCGGGTCTGGTCGCGAAGCTTGCGCAGATAGGGCATGGCATGGGCGACGAAGTTCCGCCGCCGCGCGAACGTCGAGCCGACGGAGAAGCTGCGCACGCCAATGTGCCACTTGGCTTCGCTGCGATCGAATTGAACAAACCGGCGCTTTTCAAGCGTCGTTAGCAGGCGATGTACGGTTGATGTGGACAGGCCAGTGCGCACCGCCAGGTCGGTGAGCCGGTAGCCTTCATCGTCTTCGGCAAGAGTTTCTATCAATGTCAGGGCGCGGTCGACCGACTGGACGCCGCCATCCCGGCCTTCGGGTTCTGCCTCAATGCCGACCCGCGGCTCGACAGACTTTCGCCGGATCACGCTTTTCTTCATCGCCTACCTACGGCCCGCGGATAGAAGTGAAGGTCGTGCTGGGAGTAAATCGGGTGCCGCCTTTGGAGGCGGCACCCATTGTCAGAACTTACAGCAGGCCCGCGCCGCGTGCCCACTTATATTTTGCGCCGAGCACTTCGACCGGAAGTTCGGTCGAGTAGGCGTAAGCCGGGATGCCGTTCTGATAGAGATATTCAGCGGCTTCCTCGACCTCGACGTCACCGGCCAGTGAGGCGACCATCGGCTTGCTGATGCCCTTGGCCTCCATCTCCTTCTTCACCTCGACCATATTCCTGGCGAAAACCATCGGCGGCGTGACGATGGTGTGCCAGTAGCCGAGGATCAGCGAGTGAATGCGGTCATCGGACAGGCCGAGCTTCACCGTGTTGACGTAGGTGATTGGCGGTTCGCCGCCGGTAATGTCCACCGGGTTGCCAGCCGCGCCGAACGGCGGGATGAACTTGCGGAACGCCGTATCGAGATCCGGCGGCATCGCCATCAGCGACAGGCCGTTGTCAACCACCGCGTCCGACAGAAGCACGCCTGAGCCGCCTGCGCCGGTGATGATAAGAACGTTCTCGCCCTTCGGGGTCGGCAGCACCGGAATGCCGCGCGCGAATTCGAGCAACTGCCGCAGCGAGCGGGCGCGAATGACGCCGGACTGCTTCAGCACGTCCTCATAGATCTTGTCGTTACCGGCGAGCGCGCCGGTGTGCGACGAGGCCGCCTTGGCGCCGGCCGAGGTGCGGCCGGCCTTCAGAACGACGACCGGCTTCTTCTTGGAGACGCGCTTGGCGGCTTCCGCGAAGGCGCGGCCGTCCTTCAGATCTTCGCAATGCTGCGCGATGATCGTGGTGTTCGGGTCCTGTTCGAAGAAGGCGAGCAGATCGTCTTCGTCGATGTCGGACTTGTTGCCGAGACCGACGATCGCCGATACGCCCATCTTGGCGGAACGCGAGAAGCCGATGATGGCCATACCGATGCCGCCCGACTGCGACGACAGGGCCGCCGAGCCCTTAACGTCATAAGCGGTGCAGAAGGTCGCGCAGAGATTCGATGGCGTATAATAGAAGCCATAGATATTCGGCCCCATCAGACGCACATTATACTTCTTGCCGATCTCGACGATTTCTTCCTGCAACGCAGGCTCGTTCGCTTCGGCAAAACCCGACGGGATCAGGACGGCGCCGGGGATTTTCTTCTCGCCGCACTCGGTAAGCGCTGCGGCGACGAGTTTCGCAGGAATCGCGAAGACCGCGGTATCGATGGTGCCGGGAACGTCCTTGACGCTCTTGTAGGCCTTGATGCCCATGATCTCATCGGCCTTCGGGTGGATCGGGTAGATCTGACCCTTGTAGCCGCCGTTGATCAGGTTCTTCATCACCGAGTTGCCGATCTTGCCGGCTTCGGCCGAAGCGCCGATCACGGCGACCGCCTTCGGCATCATGATGCGGTTCATCGCGGTGACGATTTCTTCGTTCGAGCGCGGAGCAGGGCGCGGTTTGTAATCGAAATCGACAACAATGCGCACGTCTGCGGCAATCGCGTCCTTCTTGGTGGCGAAAACCGGATTGAGATCGAGTTCGACGATTTCAGGGAAATCGCTGACAAGCTGCGAAACGTTGACGATGATGTCCGCAAGAGCCTCGCGGTTGACGGGATCGCCGCCGCGAACACCGTTCAGCATTTCGTGGGCCTGAATTCCGTCGAGCATCGACAGCGCATCGGCGTTGGTCGCCGGCGCGAGGCGGAAGGTGACGTCTTTCAGCACTTCGACCAGCACGCCGCCGAGGCCGAAGGCCACGAGCTTGCCGAACGAGCCGTCGGTGATCGAGCCGACGATGACTTCGGTGCCACCCAGCAGCATCTGCTGAACCTGGATGCCTTCGATCTTGGCATCGGCCTTGTACTTCTTGGCGTTTGCCAGAATGGTCTCATAGGCTTTTTCAGCGTCGGCGGCGGTTTTCACGCCGACGATTACGCCGCCTGCTTCGGTCTTGTGAAGAATGTCGGGGGAGACGATCTTCATGACCACCGGGAAACCCATGCCGGTCGCGATTTTCGCGGCTTCGGCGGCGGACTTTGCCACGCCTTCCTTGGGAACCGGAATTCCGTAAGCGTCACAGACCAGTTTGCCTTCCGGCGCCGTCAGGCTGGTGCGTTTGTCGGCCTTTACGGTGTCGAGAATTTTCCGAACTTCGGCCTTTGCCTGTTGTCCGACGTCGATCTTGCGAGCTGCGTCCTGCGAATGAGCCATTTACTTCCTCCTGTCACGTCCATTTTTGAAATCTGGGGTCGCGCGCGAGTTGTCGGACGATCATTCCCGGCGCTTAGATCACCACATCTTGGCGTTTGCTTGCACGTGTTCAGGGACGCGCAGACAACATGTCCATCATTGGCATTTGGTATGCCAAGAACCATCTTTGTCAAGCCTCTTCGCTAGACCTTGGGAGAGCTGCCAGCCTGCTTGACATGCTGGCATCTGGTATGCCAAGAACTTGGACAACGCTTCCGTGGTATACAGCCCCTCTGGAAGAGAGGGAGATGATTCATGGTTACTCAGAAAATATCGAAGGCACCATTGAATGAGCAGGACATTGCGATCGTTCGCATTGCGCCTGAGGCAAGTTTCAAAAACAAGGCCTATGACGCTTTGAAAGAAGCCATCCTCAAAATGGACATCTACGCTAGCCCAGAGCCCGTCATGCTCGACGAGCGAGCGCTGTCTGAACATCTGGGTGTCAGCCGCACGCCGATCCGCGAAGCAATCGCGATGCTGGAGCAGGATGGTTTCGTCAAGACGGTTCCACGCCGCGGCATTGTGGTCGTGCGCAAGACCAAGGCCGAAATCGTGGACATGATCCGCGCATGGGCTGCGCTCGAAAGTATGGCCGCGCGTCTCATCACGACCACGGCGCGCAAAAAAGACATTTCGGCGCTGCGCAACTTCTTCAAGGATTTCAACAAGGATCGTCTCCCGCAGGATCACATCCAAGAGTACTCCAAGGCGAACATCGCGTTCCATCAGGCGCTGATTTCGCTGAGCGAGTCGCAGGTTTTGGTCGATATGACCAATGACATTCTGTTGCACGTGCGCGGCTACCGGCAGTTGACGATCGGCCGGGAAGAACGCACCGCAGTGTCCCTGCCGGAACATCTTGCCATCATCGAAGCGCTCGAGGAGCGCGATACCGAGCTCGCTGAAAAGCGCGCCCGCGACCATACGCTTGGGCTTGCGACTTACGTCGAAACCCACGGACAGGAAATCTTTACGTAGACCAAACGACCAAAAAAAGAGACTAGGGAGGCCACCGATGCTGACGGCAGCGAGTAAGTTAGAGGCGACGACTGCGAATGATGCGGAGCAGGAGCTGACAGATGGTTTTCATCTGATCATCGACGCGCTCAAACTTAACGGCCTCAATACGATCTACGGCGTGCCCGGTATTCCGATCACGGACTTCGGCCGTATGGCGCAAGCGGAAGGCATTCGTGTTCTTTCGTTTCGTCACGAACAGAATGCCGGCTACGCCGCGTCGATTGCAGGCTTCCTGACAAAGAAGCCGGGCGTCTGTTTGACGGTATCGGCGCCGGGCTTCCTCAACGGCCTCACCGCGCTCGCCCACGCCACGACCAACTGCTTCCCGATGATTCTGATTTCCGGCTCGTCGGAACGCGAAATCGTCGACCTTCAGCAGGGCGACTACGAAGAAATGGATCAGCTCGCAGTCGCGAAGCCGCTGTGCAAGGCGGCGTTTCGCGTGCTGCACGCGCAGGACATCGGCATCGGCGTTGCGCGCGCGATCCGCGCTGCGGTTTCGGGGCGTCCGGGCGGTGTCTATCTCGATCTGCCGGCGAAGCTGTTCGGGCAGGTGATGAATGCGGACGCCGGCAAAAAGTCGCTGGTAAAAGTCATCGATGCGGCGCCGGCGCAGATTCCGGCTCCCGAATCGGTGAAGCGCGCGCTCGATGTGCTCAAGTCGGCGAAGAAGCCGCTCATTATCCTCGGCAAGGGCGCAGCTTACGCGCAGGCCGATGATGAGATCCGTACTCTGATCGAGAAGAGCGGCATTCCATTCCTGCCGATGAGCATGGCCAAGGGCCTTCTGCCTGACACACATCCGCAGTGCGCCGGTGCGGCGCGCTCCACAGTGCTGAAGGATTCCGACGTCGTCATGCTGATCGGGGCCCGCCTCAACTGGCTGCTGTCCCACGGCAAGGGCAAGACATGGGGCGACGCGCCGAAGAAGTTCATCCAGATCGACATCGAGCCGAAGGAAATGGACTCCAACGTCGAGATCGTCGCACCAGTGGTCGGCGATATCGGCTCGTGCGTCTCGGCACTCGTGCAGGGCATGGGCGGTAACTGGCCGGCCCCGCCGGCGGACTGGACCAAAACAGTTCAGACCAAGCGCGACGATAACGTTGCCAAAATGGCGCCGCGCCTGATGAACAACAACTCGCCGATGGACTACCACGGCGCGCTCGGCGTTCTGCGCACCATCATCAAGGAGCGTCCCGACGCGATCCTTGTCAACGAAGGCGCAAACACCCTCGATCTCGCGCGCGGCATCATCGACATGTATCAGCCGCGCAAGCGCATCGACGTCGGCACCTGGGGCATCATGGGCATCGGCATGGGTTATTCCATCGCCGCCGCGATTGAGACCGGCAAGCCGGTGCTCGCGGTCGAAGGTGACAGCGCATTCGGCTTCTCCGGCATGGAGGTCGAGACGATCTGCCGCTACAAGCTGCCGGTCTGTGTCGTGATCTTCAACAATGACGGCATCTACCGCGGCACCGACGTCAATCCCTCTGGCGGCTCGGACGTCGCGCCTACGGTGTTCGTAAAGGGCGCGCGTTACGACAAGATGATGGAGGCCTTCGGCGGCGTCGGAGTCAACGCAACGACCCCCGATGAGTTGAAGCGCGCGGTCAACGCCGCTATGGACTCGGGCAAGCCGACGCTCATCAATGCGGTGATCGATCCGGCTGCGGGCAGCGAAAGCGGCCGCATCGGCAATCTCAATCCACAAAGCGTCTTGAAGAAGAAATGATTGGTCACACGGCTGGGTGCATGTCGCTCCCTGCCATTTTCAGTCCTCGCACTCGGCGTCAGAAGGCGTCGACCGATACGGAGTATTAGACGATGACACAGGCGCTGAAGGGCGTTCGGATTCTCGATTTCACCCACGTTCAGTCAGGGCCGACGTGCACGCAACTGCTGGCATGGTTCGGCGCCGACGTGATCAAGGTGGAGCGTCCCGGCGTAGGTGACATCACCCGCGGTCAGCTCATGGATGTTCCCAATGCGGACAGCCTCTATTTCACGATGCTGAACCACAACAAGCGCTCGATCACGCTCGACACCAAGAACCCGAAGGGCAAGGAAGTCCTCACCGAGTTGATGAAGAAGTGCGACGTGCTGGTCGAGAATTTCGGTCCGGGTGTGCTGGATCGCATGGGCTTTCCTTGGGAAACCATCCAGAAGATCAATCCGAAGCTCATCGTGGCATCGATCAAGGGTTTCGGCCCCGGTCCGTATGAGGATTGCAAGGTCTACGAGAACGTCGCGCAGTGCACCGGCGGTGCTGCATCGACCACCGGTTTCCGCGATGGTCTTCCTCTGGTGACGGGTGCGCAGATCGGCGATAGCGGCACCGGCCTGCATCTCGCGCTTGGTATTGTCACCGCGCTTTATCAGCGTTCGACCACCGGCAAGGGCCAGAAGGTCACTGCGGCAATGCAGGACGGCGTGCTCAACCTGGCGCGCGTCAAGATGCGCGACCAGCAGCGTCTCGCCCACGGTCCGCTCAAGGAATACAGCCAGTTTGGCGAAGGCATTCCGTTCGGCGACGCGGTTCCGCGCGCCGGCAACGATTCCGGCGGTGGTCAGCCCGGCCGCATCCTGAAGTGTAAGGGCTGGGAGACCGATCCGAACGCTTACCTCTATTTCATCACCCAGGCTCCGGTTTGGGAAAAGATCTGCGATGTGATCGGCGAGCCCGGCTGGAAGACGCACCCGGACTACGCCAAGCCGGCGGCGCGTCTGCCGCGCTTGAATGAGATTTTCGGACGCATCGAACAGTGGACCATGACCAAGACCAAGTTCGAGGCGATGGAAATTCTCAACAAGGACGACATTCCGTGCGGTCCGATTCTGTCGATGAAGGAAATTTCCGAGGACAAGTCTCTCTATGCCACCGGTACACTCGTCGAAGTCGATCATCCAACTCGCGGCAAGTACATTTCGGTCGGTAATCCGATCAAACTATCGGACAGCCCGACTGTGGTGACGCGCTCGCCACTGCTGGGCGAGCACACCGACGAGATCCTGAAGCAGGTCTTGGGCTTCAATGACAATCAGGTTGCTGAGACCCACAATTCGGGTGCTCTCTCGCCACCCCGCAAAGTCGAAGCAGCCGAGTAAGTCATCTAACTTGCGAGACCAAAGGCCGGCGAATTCCGCCGGCCTTTTTTTGTGGTCTTTAGATACCTTAAAGCCGTTGATACTGTGTGGGAAAGTTGAGACATTTCGTCGCGTCCGAGGTTGATGTTGCGATGCACTATCGAAAATGCTGCTATGCAAAATATCGGATTGAATCTGGTATCTGGTATACCTAGATTGGCCATGACGCAGCGCGATGCCAGCGCTGAATTCATTGGTTCCGAAAGGCCCTTCCCATGTCCAAGACTGCTTCCATCGGCTTCGCTTCTTCAAACGGGCTGTTCCGTCAGCTGATTGCTTTCGTTGATAGTTTCCTGATGAAGAGCGCCCAGATCTCCGCCAAGAATGGCGATCTGCCGCGGTTCGGACTCTGAGGATTAAGTTACTGAGAGCTCGCATATAATCGCGAACGTCATCTTTGATGATGTCATGAAAGGCCCCGGTTTTCTGGGGCTTTTTTTGTTGTGCGAGTACACTGGCCGATACCGCAGTGCCGCGCAGCGGTGTCTAGAATAACTCTTGTGTCCTGGCATATCGCATACAACGATGCGTCTCAGGCAGCAGCTGTCAGTCTTCAATAGAACAGCGCGCCTTGGGAGAGGGACCATGGCTGATACCGTTCTCGCGGTGTCCAGGCGGCTGCGCCGAAAGGCGGATGGCGGGCCATGGCTGTTGGCGCGAACTTCCCCGCAACGATTTTACCTGACCGGTTGCAGCGACGTGGCTGTGAAGTTGCCATGCAGCGTGCATCGGAACCAGCCATGACTACTCTTCACGAACATTCCTGGAGGCAGGCGAACGAACGTCACTAGGGATCGAACTCCGCAGGCTGCCGCAAGGCAGATTTTGGAATTAAGCCGCCGTTGAGCGGCGTGAAACAACGGGTGGGAGAAACGCAATGATGTGGTCGTCTTATCGAACGTTAGGTCTTGCACTGGGTGTTGGAGCTTCGCTGGGCGCAGGTGTCGCATCCAGCCCCGCTTCGGCGGCATGGGAGCCGACCCGGCCGGTGGAGATCGTTGTCCCAGCAGGCACCGGAGGCGGCGCGGATCAGATGGCCCGCACCATCCAGGGCATTATCACCAAGCACAACCTGATGAAGCAGCCGCTGGTGGTGGTGAACAAGGCTGGCGGCGCCGGTGGTGAAGGTTTCCTTGATGTCAAAGGTTCAGCAGGCAACCCGCACAAGTTGGTGATTACCTTGTCCAACCTTTTCACGACGCCATTGGGAACCGGCATTCCATTCAGCTACAAGGATCTCACGCCGGTCGCGATGATGGCGCTCGATGAATTCATCCTCTGGGTGAACGCGGACAGCCCCTACAAGTCCGTGAAGGACTACATCGAGGCCGTGAAGGCGAAACCCGGTGAGTTCAAGATGGGCGGCACCGGATCGAAGCAGGAAGACCAGATCATCACTGTTGCGATCGAGAAAGCGTCCAACACCAAGTTCACCTACATCCCATATCGCGGCGGTGGTGAAGTTGCGGTCCAGCTCGTCGGCAAGCATGTCGATTCCACGGTCAACAATCCGATCGAAGCTGTCGCGCAATGGCGTGGTGGAGCTGTCCGCCCGCTCTGCGTGTTCGATGCCAAGCCGCTCCCCTACAAGGACGCAATCGCCGACGGAAAGTCATGGGGCGACATTCCGACGTGCAAATCGCAAGGACTCGATGTCGAGTACGTGATGCTGCGCGGGTTCTTCACATCGCCGAAAGCGACCAAAGAGCAGGTCGACTATTACGTGGATGTATTCAAGAAAGTTCGTGAAACGCCTGAATGGCAGAGCCTGATGAAGGACGGCGCCTTCAATCAGACCATGATGGTCGGTTCTGAGTATTCGGCGTGGGTCGATAACGAACAGAATCGACACCAGGCGTTGATGAAAGATGCCGGCTTCCTGGCTGCACCACAATAACTTCAACGACAGATGCTGCCGGCGGACAGAGCTCCGCCGGCGAAAGCTTCAGTGTGGGGGAAAATATGAGCGAGCATTCTTCTGGAGTTGGCCAGCGCGGACCGTCGCATCGGTGGACGGAGTTCGGCGTCGGTGTGTTTTGCATCCTGTTCGGCGTGATCACGATTATCGGCAGCATGAAAGCCGGAGCCGGGTGGGGACCGGATGGTCCCAAGTCCGGATTTTTTCCCTTTTATGTCGGCATCATCATCGTGCTGGCGAGTTGCGTGAATTGCATCCAGCTTCTGATGGAGCCTGATGACGGTCAGCTTTTCGCGGATTGGGGACAGCTTCGCCAGGTCCTCTCCGTCTTCATACCGACCACCATTTACTGTCTGAGCATCCCGTATCTCGGCATCTACGTCGCCTCGGTGATTCTCATTGCCTTGTTCATGAAGTGGCTGGGTAAATACCCGTGGACCACGACGGCTGCCGTGGCGCTCGGCACGCCGTTCGCGGTCTACATGTTCTTCGAAAAATGGTTCCTCATTCCGCTGCCAAAAGGCCCGCTGGAAGAGTTGCTTGGTCTCTAGAAATTCCTGCTGCGGCTGAGGACATTGATATGGAAGAAATCGTAAATCTGTTTCACGGCTTCGCGACGGTACTGCAGCCGTTCAACATCCTGGTCATGGTTATCGGGATCGTTCTCGGTGTGGTGATCGGAGTGCTGCCCGGTCTTGGCGGCGCGAATGGCGTGGCGATCCTGCTGCCACTGACGTTCAGCATGCCTCCGACATCGGCGATCATCATGTTGTCGTGCATCTACTGGGGCGCGCTGTTCGGTGGCGCCATCACGTCGGTGCTGTTCAACATACCCGGAGAGCCGTGGTCCGTGGCCACGACATTCGACGGTCATCCGATGGCGCAGAAGGGCAAGGCCGGTGAGGCGCTCACTGCGGCATTCACATCGTCGTTCGTCGGCGCATTGTTTGCCGTGATCATGATCACGTTGGTTGCGCCGCTGGTGGCGAAGTTCGCGCTTCAGTTCGGGCCCGCAGAAAAATTCGCGGTGTTCTTCATCGCCTTCTGCAGTTTCATCGGCATGGGCAAGGAGCCGCCGTTCAAAACAATTGTCGCGATGATGATCGGCTTCGCGCTGGCGGCAGTTGGGCTTGACAGCATCACGGGACAATTGCGCCTGACGTTCGGATTTTCCGAAATGCTCAGCGGATTCGACTTCCTGATCGCGGTCATCGGTCTCTTTGGAATCGGCGAGATTCTTCTCACCATGGAGGAGGGACTCAATTTCAGAGGCAAGCCGGCCAAGATCAATGCAAGGGTGGTGTGGGAGACATGGAAAGAACTCCCGCGCTACTGGGCGACGTCATTGCGCTCGTGTCTCATCGGCGTGTGGATGGGCGTGTCGCCCGCCGGTGCGACACCTGCATCGTTCATGAGCTATGGCATCGCCAAGCGCATGTCGAAGCAGGGCAAGAATTTCGGCAAGGGTGAAATCGAGGGCGTGGTTGCGCCCGAGACCGCCGCGCATGCGGCAGGCACTGCTGCGCTGTTGCCCATGCTGTCGCTCGGCGTACCGGGATCGCCGACGGCTGCGGTGCTGCTCGGTGGCTTGCTGATCTGGGGATTGCAGCCCGGGCCGCTGCTGTTTGTCGAGCAGAAGGACTTCGTATGGGGCCTGATTGCCAGCATGTATCTCGGCAATTTCGTCGGATTGATCGTGGTACTGACCTGCGTGCCGCTGTTCGCCGCAATCCTGCGTATTCCGTTCAGCATCATCGCGCCTGTCATTCTGGTTCTGTGCGCAATCGGTGCGTACACCGTGCACAACAACACCTTTGACGTGGTGATGATGATGGTGTTCGGCGTGGTCGGTTACGTCATGAAGAAGTGTAACTATCCGATGGCGCCGCTCGTTCTCGCCATCGTGCTTGGCGACAAGGCGGAGGAGGCATTCCGGCAAGCATTGCTTGGATCGCAGGGCAGCCTCAGCGTCTTCTTCTCCAACGGTCTTGTCGGATCGATCATGACCCTGGGATTGATTGCTCTGTTCTGGCCCTTGATCTCGAACGGATGGACGCGGCTGTCGTCGCGCGCACCGAAAACGGCAATGTAAGTAAAGAGAAAGAGGGTCTGCGTTTCGGATACGAGGTGCCGGTCGCAAAGCTTCTCTGAAAGATTATGGTCCTATCAAATGGCTCCGGCGATCGCCGGAGCCATTTCTTGTTCCGCAAACCTATGACGAAGGTGCATAGCTAAAAAGTCGCAGTTCCCTCGAATACCTCTTGCAATCTGGCATATCATATACCAGCCTCCGCGCCTGTAGCGCCTGCCGAACTTTAACAGAGCAAGGGCGCACTCGGAGGAACGATGACGGATACGGTTCATACGGCGGCGGCCCCGGCGGCTGCACGAGTCAGCGATACCTATCGCTGGGTTCAGTTGGCGATCGGCGTTGGCGCCATGGTGATGATCGCGAACTATCAATACGGCTGGACGTTCTTCGTCCCCGACATTCAGCAAAAATTCGGATGGGATCGCGCGTCGATCCAGTGGGCATTCACGTTGTTCGTGCTGTTCGAAACGTGGCTGGTCCCCGTCGAAGGCTGGTTCGTCGACAAGTACGGTCCACGCATCGTTGTTCTTGTCGGCGGTATTCTTTGTGCGATCGGCTGGGCGATCAATGCACAGGCGACAACGCTTAACGGTTTTTATCTCGGCATGATCATCGCGGGCATCGGTGCCGGCGGCGTTTACGGCACCTGCGTCGGCAACGCGCTGAAGTGGTTTCCCGACAAGCGCGGTCTTGCTGCAGGTATCACCGCGGCTGGCTTTGGTGCGGGCTCCGCGCTCACGGTCGCGCCGATCCAGGCGATGATCAAGAACGACGGCTTCCAGAACACCTTTCTTTATTTCGGTCTGGGACAGGGCATCATCATCGTGATCCTCTCGTTCCTGATGTTCGCGCCGAAAGCGGGACAAGTGCCGCCGCCTGTGATGAATGCAGCTCTTCAGCAGACGCGCCGTAACTACGCGCCGACTGAAGTCCTCCGGCACCCGATTTTCTGGCTGATGTACTTCATGTTCGTCATTGTCGGCGCGGGTGGATTGATGGTGACTGCGAACCTCAAGCCGATCGCCGTGGACTGGAAAGTCGATAGCGTTCCTGTCACGCTGATGGCGATGACGATGACCGCGGTGACGTTCGCCGCGACCATCGATCGCGTGCTCAACGGTTTGACACGCCCGTTCTTCGGTTGGATCTCCGATATGATCGGCCGTGAGAACACGATGTTCATCGCGTTCGGCATGGAAGGCGTCGGCATCTACATGCTCTACCTCTGGGGTCACGATCCGGTCTGGTTCGTGCTGCTGTCGGGCTTCGTGTTCTTCGCCTGGGGTGAGATCTACTCGCTCTTCCCGTCGACCTGCACGGACACCTTCGGATCGAAGTTCGCGACCACGAATGCGGGCCTGCTGTACACCGCGAAAGGAACGGCGGCGCTGCTCGTTCCCGTCGCGAACTACATGCAGCAAAGCTCGGGCACGTGGGACATGGTCTTCATCGTGGCGGCCGGTGCGAACATTCTCGCCTCGCTCCTCGCGATCATTGTGCTGAAGCCGTGGCGCAAGGTTGTGGTCGCCAAGTCGCAACAGATGGCCTGATCGATCGACGACTAACGCTCTCGAAAGACGCGCCCATCTCCGGATAGGCGCGTTTTTCTTTTCTCCGCCCGCCGCAAAAGCGATTAACTCACGGCAATTCCTAGGCATTCTCATTGGTATACATAATACCTCGGGGGATTTTTTCGCCCGAAGAACGCTCGCCCGGTATACCGGCGCGCATTGGGAGGACGTCATGAATATCCACGAGTACCAAGGAAAGGCCGTTCTAAAGGGCTTTGGAGCGCCGGTGTCGGCAGGCGCGCCAGCGTTCACTGTCGATGAAGCGATCGCCGCGGCGAAGTCGCTGCCAGGCCCGGTCTATGTTGTGAAATCGCAGATCCATGCCGGCGGTCGCGGCAAGGGTAAGTTCAAGGGATTGCCGGCAGACGCGAAGGGCGGCGTGCGGCTGGCGAAGTCGATCGATGAAGTCGCAAGCTTCGCCAAGGAAATGCTCGGACGCACACTGGTGACGGTGCAGACCGGACCTGCGGGCAAGCAGGTCAACCGGCTTTACATTGAGGACGGCTCGGACATCGAGAAGGAATTCTATCTCTCCATGCTGGTCGATCGCGAAACCTCGCGCATCGCATTCGTGGTGTCGACCGAAGGCGGTATGGACATCGAGAAGGTGGCGCACGACACGCCGGAGAAGATCGTGACGTTCTCCGTCGATCCGGCGACCGGCGTGATGGCGCATCACGGCCGCAAGGTTGCGCAGGTTCTGGGCCTGAGCGGCGATCTCGCCAAGCAGGCGGAGAAACTCACCGCGCAACTTTACAACGCCTTCCTGTCCACCGACATGGCGATGCTGGAGATCAACCCGCTGGTGGTGACAAAGCAGGGCGAGCTTCGTTGCCTCGACGCCAAGATCAATTTCGATTCCAACGCGCTCTATCGCCACCACGAGCTGGTGAAGCTGCGCGACCTGACCGAAGAGGACGAAAAAGAAATCGAGGCGTCGAAGTACGATCTGAACTATATCGCGCTCGAAGGCACCATCGGCTGCATGGTCAACGGCGCCGGACTCGCGATGGCGACCATGGACATCATCAAGCTCTACGGCGCGACGCCGGCGAACTTCCTCGATGTTGGCGGCGGCGCGACCAAGGAAAAGGTTGCGGCAGCCTTCAAGATCATCACCTCCGATCCGAACGTGAAGGGCATCCTGGTCAACATCTTCGGCGGCATCATGCGTTGCGACGTCGTCGCCGAAGGCGTGGTTGCCGCGGTGCGCGAGGTCGGCCTCAGCGTGCCGCTGGTGGTGCGCCTGGAAGGGACCAATGTCGAACTCGGCAAGAAGGTCATTGCCGAATCCGGATTGAATGTCGTCGCCGCAGACGATCTCGACGATGCCGCGCAGAAGATCGTTCGCGCCACACGAAAGGAAGCCGCGTAATGTCCATCCTCATCGACAGCAATACCAAGGTGATTTGCCAAGGTTTTACGGGCAAAAACGGCACCTTTCACTCGGAGCAGGCAGCACTCTACGGCACGCGGATGGTCGGCGGCACGTCGCCCGGCAAGGGCGGCTCTTCGCATCTCGGCCTGCCGGTGTTCGACACGGTGGCGCAGGCACGCGAGGCAACCGGCGCCGACGCCAGCGTGATCTACGTTCCGCCGCCGGGTGCTGCGGATGCGATCTGCGAAGCGATCGATGCCGAAGTGCCGTTGATCGTCTGCATCACCGAAGGCATTCCGGTGACCGACATGGTGCGCGTGAAGCGCGCGCTCGAAGGTTCAAGCTCGCGGCTGATCGGTCCGAATTGTCCCGGCGTGATGACGGCGGGCGAATGCAAGATCGGCATCATGCCCGGAAACATTTTCAAGAAGGGCAATGTGGGAATCGTGTCGCGCTCCGGCACGCTGACCTATGAAGCCGTGTATCAGACGTCCGCTGAAGGCCTCGGTCAGACCACGGCTGTCGGCATCGGCGGCGATCCGGTAAAGGGCACCGACTTCATCTCGATGCTTGAACTGTTTCTTGCCGATCCCGACACGAAGTCGATTGTGATGATCGGCGAGATCGGCGGCTCGTCGGAAGAAGACGCTGCGCAGTTCATCAAGGATGAAGCAAAGCACGGCCGCAAGAAGCCGATGGTTGGTTTCATTGCCGGACGCACAGCACCTCCAGGCCGCCGCATGGGCCACGCCGGCGCGATCATCTCCGGCGGGAAGGGTGATGCCGAATCCAAGATCGCCGCGATGGAAGCGGCCGGCATTCGCGTCTCGCCGTCGCCCGCGCGTCTCGGCAAGACATTGGTGGATGTATTGAAGGGTTAAGTTCTCGCGTGAGAGCGATCGCACGAAGACTGACGTCAATCTGTTTTCATCAACAACCAATCATCGAAATGCCCGGGCTTGTCCCGGGCATTTTTTTTGGGCGCTTGATGTTTGTACAGCGTCGTCCCGGCGAAGGCCGGGACCCATACTCCCGATGCTTGGTGTCGTGTGAGATGAGGCAACGTTTTTTTGATTGAGAGTGCGGTGGTTATGGGTCCCGGCCTTCGCCGGGACGACGATTGAACCGCATACAGTCCGTTCAACGAGAATCCAGCGCTATCTCAACACCTTGATAGCCAATCAAAGCACGTATCGCTGCATAAGGCAAAGTCGTGACGAACTCCGCTGCAAAGGGCGAAGTGGTGACGGCATGGTGGCCGCCGTTTCGTTCTCGAAAATGCTCGGTCCGCCGCAGGCATGCCACTGCAAATTAGGAATTCGTTCCGATTGACTCTTGGCATAATGTATACCAATCTCAGGTCATCAGAGAGGGCCATCGGTCCTCCGGCATGAACCGTCCACCCGGGGAAGGTTATCCCCACAAGCGAGGAGGTTGTGATGAGAGTCGGAGACATCCTGAACAGGAAGAGCACCCGTATCGCCACCGTCCGCATGAACGAAACCGTCGCCACCGCCGCGCGGCTGCTGCGCAACGACAATGTCGGCGCGCTTGTCGTGAAGGACGTCTGCCGCACCGAAGGCAATGTTGCCGTCGGCATGTTCTCGGAACGCGATGTCGTGCGCGCTGTCTCCGAGCACGGGCAGGCCGGCCTCGCCATGCCGGTTTCCGCGCTGATCTCGGTGCAGAAGCTGGTGTCGTGCCAATCCACCGACTCGATCGAGCACGTGCGCGAACTGATGATCGACAATCACATCCGGCATGTGCCAGTGATCGACGACCACACACTGATCGGCGTGATCAGCATGCGCGATATCAACGCCACAGACGGCCTTGTTGCCATTCCCGAACCCCAAGCGACCCAACCTGCGTTTGTTGTCTGACGGTTCTCCCTGCAGAGCGCGGTCACATGATCTCCCCGGTGGTGTGATTGCGCTCTGTTCTTTTTTCGCCTCGCGATATTTCGGGAAACACCATGAAGATTTGTATTTACGGCGCGGGCGCGATCGGAGGCTATCTCGGCGTGCAGCTCGCGCAGGCGGGTGCTGACGTCAGCCTGGTGGCGCGCGGCGCACATCTCGCAGCGATGAAGGCCAACGGCCTGAAACTTCTGATCGGCGACGAGGAGCGTGTGGTGCATCCGCGCTGCACCGACAATCCCGCCGAACTCGGTCCGCAGGATTACATCATCATCTGCCTCAAAGCCCATTCGATCACCGGCGTGATCGAGGCGATGCAGCCGCTACTCGGACCGAAGACCCGCATCGTCACCGCGGTCAACGGCATTCCTTACTGGTACTTCTACAAGCACGGCAACGAGTGCGAAGGCTCGGCACTGGAGAGCATCGATCCCGGCGGCCGTCAGTGGAAAGAGCTGGGACCGGAGCGCGCCATCGGCTGCGTGGTCTATCCGGCGACCGAAATCGAAGCGCCCGGCGTCATCCGCCACGTCTACGGCGACCGCTTTCCGCTCGGCGAGCCTTCCGGCGAGAAGAGCGCCGATGTCGAGGCGCTGTCGGCGATGTTCGTCAAGGCCGGCCTCCAGGCTCCGGTGCTCGAGAACATCCGCGACGAAATCTGGCTCAAGCTGTGGGGCAACGTCTGCTTCAATCCGATCAGTGCGCTGACCCATGCCACGCTCGATGTGATCGGCAGCGATCCGGGCACGCGGGCGGTGGCGAAGTCCATGATGGTGGAAGCCCAGACCATCGCCGAGAAGTTCGGGATCAAGTTCCGCGTCGATGTCGAACGCCGTATCGAAGGCGCACGCAAGGTCGGCGCGCACAAGACCTCGATGCTTCAGGATCTCGAACGCAGCCGGCCGATGGAAATCGATCCGCTGGTCACCGTGGTTCAAGAGATGGGCACACTGTCGAAAATCCCGACACCGTCGATCGACATCGTGCTCGCGCTGGTGGCGCAGCGTGCCAAGATCGCGGAGTTATATTGAACGGGTGACACAACTCCGCGGGTCGTCCCCGCGAAGGCGGGGACCCATACTCCCTGGATTATCGTTAGGTCTCGGGTCGTTGAAAGAATTGGTTGCGACATCAACGCATCGAACCGAGTTGAGTGGTTATGGGTCCCCGCCTTCGCGGGGACGACGAATTACCTGGAGATTACGCCGTGACGAGTTGGGTTCGCTTTCGCCATCAGGATCAGATCGGGTTCGGCACGCTATCGGGCCAGAACATCACCGTGCATCACGGCGATATGTTCGACAGTCCGAAGGCGAACGGCAAGACGCTGGCGCTGTCCGAGGTCGAACTGCTCGCGCCCACAACGCCCTCGAAGATAGTCGCGCTGTGGAACAATTTTCACGCGCTGGCAGCGAAGCTGAATCAGCCGGAGCCGCCGGAGCCCCTGTTTCTGCTGAAGGCTCCGACCACGGCCACCTCGCCGAACGCGGTGGTGCAGCGGCCTGCATGGTATGACGGCAAGGTAGCCTATGAGGGCGAGCTTGCCATCGTGATCGGCAAGACCTGCCGCGCGGTCTCGGTTGAAGAAGCGGACGATTTCATTCTCGGCTACACCTGCGTCAACGACATCACCGCCGCCGACATTCTCAACAAGGATCCGACGTTTCCGCAGTGGGCGCGGGCCAAGGGCTTCGATGACTTCTGCCCGTTTGGTCCGGCTGTTGTCACGGATATCGATCCGGCAACGCTGACGGTGCGCACCATCCTCAATGGCGCGGAGCGGCAGTCCTACAAGATTTCGGACATGATCTTCTCGGCGCAGGAACTGGTCAGCAAGATTTCGCACGACATGACGCTGTTGCCCGGCGACATCATCGCCTGCGGCACGTCGCTCGGCGTCGGCGTGATGAAGGAGGCGGTGAATTCCATCACCGTCGCCATCGACGGCGTCGGCGAACTGACCAACGAGTTCAGGAATTGAAGAATGGTGCTTGCGGCCGCTCCGCTAAAATCTATCTAAATCTTTCCGCTTCATACCGTTCCATTCGTAAAGTCCCAATGCCTTAGTATTTGCCCGCGCTCGATGCGGGCATATGGGGGCTCAATAGATGAAACGGTTGGGGAAATGGCTGGCGATTCTTGTCGCGCTGATCGTCGCCGGCATCGCGCTTCTCATGGTTGCTTTTCCAAGCGCGACGGTGCGCTATCGCCTAACGCTTGAAGCGACAGTGAGAGGCGAACCGAGAACGGGTTCCGGCGTAGTCGAAGTTACTTATGGCAAGAGCTCCACTTTTCTGTCCCACTCGGAGCTATCGATTGATGTCAGGGGAGAGGCAGTCTCGATCGATCTTGGTGAGCGAGGGCGTATGTTTGCCTTGTTGAAGGGTGATACCGATAGCCGCTCATCTCCGGAGTGGATTGTCTTTCGTGCAGCAAATTTTCCTCACGGAAATCTGCCGCGTCCGGTTGAAGAAGGGTTGCGTCAACTCGGAAAACTCTCTGGCAAATACGAGTTGCCGCTGACAAGCCTGCCTCTGCTGGTTCGATTTCGTGATCTCAGCGATCCGGGAACAGTCGAACGAGTCGATCCACTCGATATCGGTAAAAGTTTTGGTGATGGCGCGAAACTCACGCGGGCCACACTTGAGATCGTCCCGAGTGAGCCGATAACGACCGGAATAGAGCGCCAATTGCCTTGGTGGAATGGCTCTCATCCGTGGCTCAAGCCAGTAGGGAATGGTGTATTTGTCGATATTCGTACCGAGAACTTCCAAGTGAACAAAGAAGACTTCAAGCGTGGAGTCTGACGTTGACGCTTGTCACCTTGAATCTTCGCTCTCGTTCTTCGCAGCCTTGGTGCCGGTGAGTTCGGCGAAGGCCGGACCAAGACCCGCCATGCGCACCAACAGCGCGAGGTCGTTCTTCTGCGTGCCGTTGAGTTGCGCGTAGAGCGCGCGCGTCGCGGTTTTCAGGCGCGCGATGGCGTCGCTTTCAGTATCGAACGAATCGTCGCGATCCTTCTTCAGCCGCTTCTGATAATCCTCGATTTGCAGCGTGACTTCGCGCATCGCGTTTTCCACCGGCGGCCAGTATTTCTGCTGTGCGGCCGTGAGGTTGAGCCGCTTCTTGATGCCGGCGATCTGGGTGTCGTTGAGGAACAGACGCGACGGCTTCTCGGACTTCGCGGTGAGCCTGCGCGGCAGTGTCACCGGCGCGTTGATCCAGGCGCGCGCGGTCTCGTACATGTCGTTCGGCAAACCGGCGTCCGTGCTCTCGGCAGGGGCAGGCGAGGCGATCACGCGGTCCTGCTTCATCATCGTGTTGGAGACCGGGTAGCGGGCGTCGAATGCGGGCTCGTCCGGCGTCAGCGAGGCTGACGCTTGCTGGAAGAACAACTGATCGCCGAGCAGCCATCCGCCCACGCCGGCAAGGATGCCTGCGCCGCATATCAGCACGAGATATGTTGTCTTGATCGCCAATGGGTTTCTCGATCGCGGGTTTCCGGTCGCGGAAAGCCGTCAATTCTGCCGCAAAATGTTGAACAATTGTGGCTTTCCGAGGCTCCGTCCTGGCAGGGCTTGGCGCCTCCTGGCCAATATCGGGTCAATTGAGCCATTGGGGCGGCTTTCGAGGCCGGGTTCACGGCCTAGGATACGCCCCAAGACAGGGCAGTCCGGATCGGTTAAAGGGTCTGCTCAGCAGCCCGAAAGGCGGTTCCACTCTCGGAATCATGCCTCCGTCCGGAGAACAACAATGACCGATAAAACGCGGACGCCGCACGGCCAGAAGCAGTTTGAAAAGAAGCGCGAAGCCGACAGCGCGATGTCGCAGTACGACGCCGAAGGCCGCGCCGTGCGCGCCAATATGGAAAAGCTGCGCGCCCTGCGTCTCGCCAAGGAGGCCGCCGAGGCTGCGTCGGCGCCGCCTCCCAAGGCGAAGAAAGCGGCGGCGAAACCCGCCAAGAAAGAGGCCCCGGCCAAGCTCTCCGACTGGCTCGCCAATCAGCAAAAGGGCGGCTTTCGCACCTGAGGGCATTATCCCGAAAGCGGGAACCGGTTTTCGGATAAGATCATGCCCAGACAAAGCAAGCGGAGTGTCCGCGTTCTGGCCGGAGAGCACCATTGACGACGGTCTACGATTTCTCGGCTGCGGCGCTGAACGGCGAAGAGCGCCCGCTCAAGACCTATGAGGGGCAGGTACTGCTGATCGTCAACACCGCGAGCGCGTGCGGCTTCACGCCCCAATACGCGCAGCTCGAGGAGTTGCAGCGCGCGCTCGGCCCGCGCGGCTTTTCGGTGCTCGGGTTTCCGTGCAACCAGTTCGGCGGGCAGGAGCCGGGCAGTGCGCAGGAGATCGCAACGTTCTGCTCGCAGAAATACGACGTGACGTTTCCGATGTTCGCCAAGATCGATGTCAACGGCGACAAGGCGCTGCCGCTGTTCGATCATCTCAAGCGCGAGAAACCAGGACTGCTCGGCGCGTCGATCAAATGGAATTTCACGAAGTTCCTTGTCGACCGCGCCGGCAAGGTCGTCGCGCGCTACGGCTCGACCACGTCACCCGGCGCGCTGAGCCGCGATATCGAAAAGCTCCTGTAATTCGGGATGCCGTGATTTAAGACCACTTCAGGATAACGTGAATCAGGATATGACGATGAGCGAACTGCCCGACCGCCTCTCCACCGATCCCCGCAGCCCATTTTACAACGCCGAGGTCCTCTCGCGCGATGTCGGCATCCGCTTCAAGGGCGTCGAGAAGAACAATGTGGAGGAATACTGCGTCAGCGAGGGCTGGGTGCGTGTGACTGCGGGCTCATCCAAGGACCGCTTCGGCAATCCGCTGACCATCAAGCTGACCGGCCCGGTCGAGCCGTATTTCCGCGACGAACAGTAAGCTCGATTCTGCCGTTGCCTCCTGGGGCGGCGGCTATTGACGGCGAGCGTTTGCCGCTTCGGCATGCCGCCGTGCCGTCTCATACGCCGCCGCAGATTCGTCGTGCCGCTCCAGCTTTTGCAGGCTGAGACCGATGGCGGCCCAACTGTCGATGAGGCCGGGCATCAACGCCACCGCGCGTTGATACGCCGCCAGTGCATCGTCATAGTGGGCGAGGCCGGACAGCGCGTTGCCCCTGTTGTGATGGGCCAGCGCATAGTTCGGCTGCAGCGCGACCGCCCTGTCGAAATCGGCGAGCGCGGCTTGATGGTCCTTGAGATCGTTGTAGACCGTGCCGCGATTGCTCAGGGTCTCGGCGTCGTCCGGGTTGATCGCAAGCGCCTGCGTGAACTGCGTCAGCGCTTCGTCCGGGCGGCCCAGCGCCTTGAGCGCAAGGCCATGGTTGTACAGCGCGACATGGGCGTTCGGATTGAGCTTGACCGCGGACCGCAGAAACCGCTCGGCTTCGTCATACTTTCCGGTGCCGACAAGAATGGCGCCGAGCACGCTCAGTGCCAGCGGATGATCTGAGGTCCTGCGCACCAGCTTGCGCAGGGTCTTCTCGGCTTCGCGCGTCCGCCCGGCCTGAAGGAACGAGATCGCTTCACTGAACAGGATGTCGGTCGGGGCGGCCACTGTCGATCTCGCTGAAATGGATATGGAGTTGATGCCGGCGCCGCCGGGTTCGCAGCGAACCCGCAACATGCCGGAACTTATGGTGTGACGATGTAGTATCCGCCGACCACGAGGATGAGGGCGAGCGACGTAATGATGCCGAGGACGGCAACGATGATCGCTCCCAGTCCGTGCGTATCCAGCCAGTTCTGAAGTGCTCTGCCCGCTCTCATGGCGGTCTTCTAGAACAGTTTTTGTCTTGAGGGAAACCGGGGTGCGGCAAAAAGGACCGGACGGTTACCGGGTCTTTTTATTGTCGAGCACCTCGGTGGACGGCCGGTCGGTGCCCCGGACGGTTTCCTCGCGCCAGTTGCCTTGGCCGTCCTCGAACTGGATCACCTCGGTTCGGCCGGGCACCCGCTGTTCCGCCGCGGCGCGAGTGGCGGCCGCGCGGGCCGCCTCGTGGGTCGGATAGGTCTCCGAAAACACGTTATTGAACTTGTAAGCCCAGCCGCCGTCGTGCTCGACCACCTCGTAGACCACCTTGACCATCGCGGCACCCTCGGTTTGCGGCTGGATAAGATCGTTAAGTTGATATCTCCTGCGGCCGATTTCAACGCCTTGATGGCGCCGGGCGTTCCAGCCGAATGGCTAACCCAGCCCGTCCAGGACGCCTGCGACAATCTTGCGTTCCTCGGCGGTCAGCGGGGTTTGCGGCGTGATCGGGTCGCCGACGGCGTAGCCCTGCATGTCCAGCCCGGCCTTGATGCAGGCCGCGAGATTGAACCGCGCGAACACCTCGTTCACCCGCCACAGCTTGCGCTGAAGCGCGACGGCCTCGTCCCAGCGTCCTGCCTTGCACAGATCGTAGAGTTTCACGCTTTCGCGCGGCGCGATGCAGGCTGGTCCTGCCATCCAACCGACGCCGCCGATCAGCATCACCGCGGCGGGAATATGCGCCGACGCCGCGAACACGCGCATCTTGTCGCCGCAGCGGTTGATGATCGACAGCAGACGGCCCGTGTTGTTCGAAGCATCCTTGATTTACTGGATGCGCGGATGCTCGGCGAGGCGCGCGATCACGTCGAGGGTGAGATCCGAGCGCTGGAAGTTCGGATTGGTGTAGATCACCACCGGAATGCCGACGGCGTCGGCGATGGCGCGGAAGTACGCCTCGATCTGCGCGTCCTTCACCGGGAAATAGGCTTCGAGGATGGCCAGAATGCCGTCGGCACCGAGCGCCTGATAGGCTTTCGCCTGCGCGACCGCGTCCGCTGTCGATGTCGACGCCACGCCCGCGATCACCGGCACGCGTTTCGCGGTGGCCTCCACTGTCGCCTTCACCACGGTGGTGCGCTGCTCGCGGCCGAGATAGGCGAACTCGCCGGTCGAGCCCAGCGGCGTTAACCCATGGACGCCCGCCTTGATCATGTCGTCGCAGAGCTTGCCCAGAACATCGGTCTTGATGCTGCCGTCGGCAGTGGTCGGGGAGACGAGGTAGGGAAACACACCGTGCAGGTCTGTTCGCTGGTCGGCCATTGCGGGCTTCGCTCTCTTTTCGGCGCGTTAACGATTGATGGCCTGTTTTCGACGTTTCGATTGATCCGCGCAACCCTCGCACAGCATGATGTGGACGCGCCGCGCGCATGCGACACAAGATGTCGGTCAGCCATCTGGCTAGCATGGTATGAATCGCTGATTCGGGCGCGTTTCGTTCCACCCGCGTTCCAAACCTTAAGATCGCGCAACGTCTTGGCTGCCATCGCCGTCACGTTATGAGACAGTTTGCGCGGAACGCGCGGAAACGTGCACGATACGGCGAGGCTTTGAGGAGACCGGACATGATGAGATTCCTGATTGCCGCTGTGCTGCTCGCGGCTGTGCCGCATCAAGCGATGGCGCAGGACGTGCCCGGCATTGAAATCTGCACCGCCGAGAAAACGATGGAGCGCCGCACCGGCTGCCTCCAGAGCAATGTGAACTTCCTCAAGGCGTCGCTGACCAAGGCCTCGCTGGAGAACCAGCAGAAGATCGACGCCGCCAACCGGCAGATCGATGCGCTGAAAGCAACCGTGATCGGGCTGCAGAACACCGTCACGCAATTGCAGGCTCAGGTGCAGGCGCTCGGCAAGCAGCCCAACGGGGCAGCGGCCAAGGAAGCGCCGAAAGAAGCGCCAAAGGCGCCCGCCGCCAAGTGACACGGGCCGCGGTCAAGCTTCGCGCAGCAGCATCAAAGTCCCGCGTGGCGAAGTCCAAGCCTCGCGTAGCGAAACCGAAACTGCGCGTAGCGAAATCAAAACCCGTCGCGTTCGTCTACGTGCTCGGCAGCTTTCACAAGGGCCGTTACATCTCCTACGTCGGCTGGACCAACGATGTCACGCAGCGCCTTGAAAAACATAACGCCGGCACCGGTGCGCGCTCGACACGCGGGCGGGCCTGGACACTGCTGCACACGGAGCCGTTCCAGACCCGTAATGAAGCCATGAGCCGTGAATGGCATCTCAAGCGCGATCGCGCCTTCCGGAAAAAGCTGATGGACAAGGTGCGGGCAGGGCACAGCGCGTCTTCACCTCGCCCCGTTCTTACGGGGAGAGGTCGGATTGCGAAGCAATCCGGGTGAGGGGCGCTTTCTTGAAATCGAGATTGTTTGCAATATGCCCCTCACCCCAACCCTCTCCCCGCAGGCGGGGAGAGGGAGTCAGTTCGGCGCGTGAAGAGGAAAGAGCGCCATGACAACAACACCATCTCCCTTCGTCATCGATGCTGCGCGCACCCGCGCCAGTCTGCCGTTCGACCGGTTGATCCCGGCGCTGCGCGAAGCGTTCACCGAGGGCGCGGACGTGCCGCTGCGCCATCATCACTTCATGCCGCAGCCCGACGGCTCGACCGCGACCATTCTGATCATGCCCGCTTGGCAGCGGGCGTTTATCGGCATCAAGATCGTCACGATCTTTCCGGAAAACGGCAAGCGTGCGCTGCCGGGACTGTTTTCGAGCTATCTGCTGTGCGACGGCGAAACCGGACAGCATGTCGCGCTGATTGACGGCAACGAGATTACATCGCGGCGCACCGCTGGCATCGGCGCGCTCGGCGCAGCGTTCCTCGCGCGCAAGGACGCGACAAAATTGCTGGTGGTCGGCTCGGGCCGGATCGCAAGCCTCACGGCGGATGCGTTTCGCGCGGTGCGCCCGATCGACAAGGTCGCGGTGTGGAATATCCATGAGGCTGGCGCGGCACGGCTGGTGTTCGATCTCCGCGCCAGGGGCATCGATGCCTATGTCGCGACCGATCTGGAGCGCGCGGTGGGCGAGGCGGATATCGTGAGCTGCGCGACGCTCGCGCACAAGCCGATCATCAAGGGCGCGTGGCTGAAGCCCGGCGTGCATCTCGATCTGGTTGGCAGCTTCACGCCATTCATGCGCGAGGCCGATAACGAGGTATTCCGGCGTGGACGCATCTGGCTCGATACCTACGACGCGCTGAAGGAAAGCGGCGAGTTGCTCGACCCGATCCGCGACGGCGTCATCGCTGCCGACGATGTCGTGGGTTCGCTTGCCGAACTGTGCCGGGGCGAACGCAAGGGCCGCATCAGTGCATCGGAAATCACGGTGTTCAAGGCAGTCGGCAACGCGCTGTCCGACATCGCCGCCGCCGCGCTGGTGTATCGGGACTTCACACACAAATCCTAGAGTTCGTCATGGCCGGGCATAGCCGTCTGAAGGACGGCGTCGCTTCGCTCGCCTACGTCCCGGCCATCTCGATGAGGTGAGCACGGTGCCGATTGATCGGGATCACCGGGACAAGCCCGGTGATGACATCCAGATGCCAGCCCTGCGTCCTCGCGCTGGTCACGAGAGACACGAGCCGATAGGATTTGCTTCGTCGAATGGTGAGGGCCCGCATGTTGGATTGGCTGGGTGGTGATTACGGCCCGCTTCTGGCGCGATTCAGACGATGGCTCGACAGGAAGCCTGATCGTGATTTTTCCAGCTCGTCGCCGCTTCACAAGCTCGGCCGTCTTGTTCTCATGGCCTTGGCCCTCATCGCCGTGATCGCGCCGCTCTGGTGGCTTTTCACCCGATAGATCGTTCGTCCCCACGCACATACAAACAATCAGAAAATTCCGGGAGGTCTTCATGTCTAACGTCCGCGTCATCGCAACCGGTCTCGAATTCCCCGAAGGGCCGGTGGTGATGCCCGATGGCTCGGTGGTGCTGGTGGAAATCCGGCGTCAGACGCTGACACGGGTTTATCCCGACGGGCGCAAGGAAATCATCGCGAAGATTCCGGGCGGACCGAATGGCGCGGCGCTGGGACCGGACGGCAAGATGTATCTCTGCAACAACGGCGGCTTCTCCTGGGCGCCCGGTCCGGGTGGCAACATCATGCCAGGCAGCCCGCGTCCGTCGGAATATATCGGCGGCTCGTTGCAGCGGGTTGATCTCTCAAACGGCAAGATCGAAACGCTGTTCACCCATTGCGGCGAACGGCAACTTAAGGGGCCCAACGATCTTGTGTTCGACAGGGAGGGCGGGCTCTGGTTCACCGATCTCGGCAAGCGCCGCGCCCATGATCTCGACGTCGGCGCCGTCTACTACATGAAGAAGGGCGGCACTGAACTCGTCGAAGCCGTGCCGCACATGCTGCCTGCCAACGGCATCGGCCTCTCGCCGGATGAAAAGACCGTCTATGTCGCGGAGACGCCGACAGCGCGGCTGTGGGCATTCGCCATCGGTGTGCCGGGCCAGATCGCGCCGATGGAGCCGATCTATCGCGGCGAAATCGGCAGGCCGATTTCGGGTCTCGGCGGTTATCAGATGTATGACTCGCTCGGCGTTGAAGCCTCCGGCAACGTCTGTGTTGCCACGCTGATCTCGGGCTGCATTTCGGTGATCGCTCCGGATGGCAAGCTGGTGGAGCAGGTGCCGACCGGCGACAACGTCACCACCAACATCGCGTTCGGCGGGCCTGAACTGAAGACCGCCTACATCACGCTGTCCGGCAAGGGCGAACTGGTGGCGATGGACTGGCCGCGCGGCGGCCTACCCCTGAACTTTCTGAACAAGTAAGGCGCATCCCATGGCATGGCTTGAGCCGGTCGTTCTCGAAGGATCACATGCGCGGCTCGAGCCGCTGTCGCGGGATCACGTCGCCGACCTCACGGAGGCCGTGCGCGACGGCGAATTGTGGAAGCTCTGGTACACGTCGATCCCGTCACCGGAGACCATGCAGTCCGAGATCGAGCGGCGTCTCGGTTTGCAGGCCGCGGGAACGATGCTGCCGTTCACGGTGAAGGATGCCGGCGGCAAGGTCGCCGGCATGACGACCTACATGCATGTCGATGCCGCCAACCGGCGGGTCGAGATCGGATCGACGTGGTACGCGAAGCGGGTGCAGCGGACTGCTGTGAATACCCAGTGCAAGCTGCTGCTGCTGACCCATGCCTTCGAGACGTTGAACAGCATCGCGGTGGAGTTTCGCACGCATTTCTTCAATCACCAGTCGCGGCGCGGGATCGAGCGGCTAGGGGCGAAACAGGACGGCATCCTGCGCAGCCACCAGATCGCTCCGAACGGCACGCTGCGCGACACCGTCGTCTATAGCATCGTTGCCTCGGAATGGCCGACGGTGAAGGCGCATCTGACCTATCAATTGCATGAGAAGACGCGGGAGAAGTAGGCGGCGTCATCCCGAGGTGCGAGCCGACTTCGGCGAGCCTCGAAGGATGACGATGATGGTGCGTGCCGCCATCCTTCGAGGCGCATAAGCAAGAGCGCGCACCTCAGGATGACGATGGTTCCGGAATTAACCTTCGCGGCTAACGTTAAGGTTTAAACACGGCTGTCGTTGCGCGCGCAAACCGTCGGACTAACGTCTGATTGCGGACAATTGCCCATGTCCGTTAATAACAAGACGGGGTCGTCGACCGGTATATTGCGATCGGCGGCCCTCGCCATGAGGCAACCATGTCCGAGGCTATATTCGTTCTTGTTCTGGTGTTCGTGGTCGGTTTTGGCATCGGCTACGGTGTGCGATCCCAGATGGTCATCATGCGCAGGGCCAAGGCCCGCCGCAGAATGTGATGTGCGGCAACGGATCTAGCCGTTGCCGAGGAATCTGCGGGTCTCGTCGAGAAAGATCGGCAAGCTGGGATCCTGTTCGAGCGGGATATGGTTTTTGCCGGGCAACGTGACGAACCGCGCGCCGGGAATGGCTGCCGCGATCTCGCGGCCTGACGCAATCGGCACCCTGCGGTCATCGCGGACATGCATGACAAGGGTGGGCACCTTGATCTGTGGCAGCAGGTTGCTGACGTCGAAGTTGATAACAGTTTCCAGATATCTGACGGCGCATTCCGCCGACGCGCTGACGCGCTGGGCCTCGTTGAAGGCGTCCATCTGTTTCTTCGTCGCAGTGGGGATCATCGACGCCGTGAGGAGCTGGCGGAAGGTTGGCTCGTTCGCGCCCCAGCCGAACTTCATCAGCGTTTTCATCGCGTCGAACTGCTCGCGCGCGGCGGGCGTCACGTTCGGGCTCTTGTAGACCCCGGCGGCAAAACCTCCGTACAGGATCAGATGGGAAACACGATCCGGATGCTTGACCGCGAACGCGATCGCCGCCGCGCATCCTTGCGACAGCGCAAGTATCGGAAACCGGTCGAGGCCCGCCGCGTCAGCGACGCTCTCCATGTCGCTCACCCAGTGATCCAGCGAGATATTGCCGACATCCCAATCCGACAATCCGTTGCCGCGTGCGTCGAAGCGGACCAGCGAGAAGCTCGAAGCCAGTTCGAGTAGGAGGCGGCGAAAGATCGGTAGCTCCCAGTCGTATTCGAGATGCCCCAGCCAGTGCGCCGTGCGCAGCAAGGGCGGGCCGTTGCCGACCTTCGCGAAAGCCAGCCGGACGCCATCGGCGGCCTTGCAATAACGAATCTCCTGCTTGAGATTCGCGCCGGTCAGGATGCGCGCCGCGTTCGAACCACCGCTATCCAGTTCGACTGCGAATACCTCGATGGGGCGAGAGATGTTCTTGAGGTTCTGGCGGCCGAGTTCGCGGAACTGCAGCTTGAGCTTGCCTTCGATCTGGTCCAGCGCCTGCCTGGAAATGCAGACGCCGCCGCTGGGCGCGATGCTTTCCAGCCGGGCGGCGACGTTGACGCCGTCGCCGAAAATCTCGCTGCCGTCCTCGATGACGTCGCCGATATTGATGCCGATGCGGAATTCGAGCCGGCTCTCGTCAGGCACGTTCGTATTCCGCGTGATCATCGCGCGCTGGATCTCGACTGCGCATCGCACGGTTTCAACCGCACTGGCGAATTCCGCCAGCAACCCGTCGCCGGCGGTGTTGATGATGTGCCCGCGATGCTTCTTGATGCGCCGGTCGATCAGGTCGTGGCGGTGCGCCTTCAGTTGGGCGTGGGTGCCTTCCTCGTCCGCGCCCATCAACCGGCTGTAGCCGGCGACGTCCGCGGCGAGAATGGCTGTCAGGCGGCGATCGACGTGCCTTTTGGTCAAGCGGCACCTCGCATCCGAGGCGGCAGTCTAGGCGGGCCGGGCGGCAGTGGCCAGTCTGGCGACCGTTGCGTTCCTAGGAGTGGCCGATACGGACGGCGAGCGAGCAGGTTCGGTGCGAAGGGCCGGTTTTCCTTGAAAATGGAACATTGAAATTGTCGTCATTTTAGCGTGAAACTGTGCAACACGTTCGTCCGTATCGCTTCTAACAGTCACGGGGTTCCAAGCATGCTGAAATTTGGGGTGATCTGCATTGCGCTGCTGTTCGTCACGGGCGCTCAGGCGCAATCGGTGCCGAGCCGGGTCACCAATGCAGTGGGTGGGGTGACCGGGGCGGTGCCTGGTGTCGGTGGTCTCACCGGCGGCGGAAATCCTTACTCTGCACTCAACACGTCGGCCGGTCCCGGTGGAGAGGCGAGCGGAGGCCTCGGCGTCCGTGTGGGCGACAAGACCGTCACTCTGAAGGGTGCGGTTGGCGTCGATGACGGACGCAGCGGCGTATTCCGCGCCGGCGCTGGTGTGCCGTTCTAATTCGCAGGCCCGAAATCCCGGAATCGAAAAAAGGCGAGAGAGCCGGGGCTCTCTCGCCTTTTTCAATTCGATGCTTGAGCGTTCGCTTAGACTTCGCGGCGGCTGAGGAACGCGAGGCGCTCGAACAGGTGCACGTCCTGCTCGTTCTTGAGCAGTGCGCCATGCAGCGGCGGGATCAGCTTGCGCGGATCGCGTTCGCGGAGTTGCTCCACGGTCATCTCTTCGTTGAGCAGCAGCTTGAGCCAGTCGAGCAGTTCGGAGGTCGAAGGCTTCTTCTTCAGGCCCGGCACGTCGCGCACCTCGAAGAAGATCTTCATTGCTTCCTGCACCAGACGCTTCTTGATGTCGGGGAAGTGGACTTCCACGATGGAGTTCATGGTGTCGATGTCGGGGAACTTGATGTAGTGGAAGAAGCAGCGGCGCAGGAACGCGTCCGGCAGTTCCTTCTCGTTGTTCGAGGTGATCATGATGATCGGGCGCTGCTTCGCCTTGATGGTCTCGCCGGTCTCGTAGACATGGAATTCCATGCGGTCGAGTTCGAGCAGCAGATCGTTCGGAAATTCGATATCGGCCTTGTCGATTTCGTCGATCAGGAGAACCGGGCGCTTCTCGCTGGTGAAGGCGTCCCACAGCTTGCCGCGCTTGATGTAGTTGGAAATGTCGGACACGCGTGGATCGCCGAGCTGGCTGTCGCGCAGGCGCGACACCGCGTCGTATTCGTAAAGGCCCTGCTGTGCCTTGGTGGTGGACTTGATGTGCCAGGTCAGCAGCGGCGCATCGAGCGCCTTGGCGACTTCTTCCGCCAGCACGGTCTTTCCGGTGCCGGGTTCGCCCTTCACGAGCAGGGGACGTTCGAGCACGATCGCGGCGTTGACCGCGACCTTGAGATCATCGGTGGCGACGTAATTCTTGGTGCCGGTAAATTTCATCGAAGTTTGCCTTGGTGAGTTTGTCTGGATTCGTTTGTTCTATTGGAAAGAATGTCGCCGCCGTTTCGTTTCAAGAAAGAAGCGACCGCTCTATGGGCGGTCGCTTCCCGAAGCCGTTTAGTTCGTCACGCGCGGCGGATCAATGAGAGGATGACCAGCACGATAACGCCGCCGATTGCGGAGTTGATGATCGCGCTGACGATGCCGGTTCCGAGACGAATGCCGAGTTGCGGCAGCAGCCAGCCGGCGACGACTGCGCCGACGATGCCGATGACGATGTTGCCGAGCAGGCCGAAGCCGCCGCCCTTGACGATAAGACCCGCAAGCCAGCCTGCAATCGCGCCAACGATCAGCCAAACGATAACGGAATCAATGCCCATGAATGCAACCCCTTGTTTTAAACGCTGCGACTCCCGCCTCGGGGCGTCGCGCGTCCCCGGTCAACGCCGCGAACTGTCTCCGGCTGGAGCAGTCCGGGGGGCGTCAAACAACAGTTTAATTGAAATGACACAGCGCGCCAGTATCCCAAATCCGAAGTTCGCTTGTTTTTGCAGCACCTTCCGGGCGAACTTCGGATTTGAAAGGACACTGGCAAAACATAGTTGCTCGTGTGATTTCAGTTCACAAAGTCCGCTAAGAACGTGCAGCAGGTCTGACGGACTTTGTGAACTATCACACGAGCTGGTGCCAGTGCTGTTTTCGAACGCAAGCCTGCCTTGCAGGGCGGTTTTCTGGGTAGGCGCGGGCAGACGAAGGGCCCGCAACCCTGTAGTTTCATCGCTCTAATCCCGTCAGAGAGGCGACAGCCCGCCCTTGACGGAAGCGGCTTCGGAGGCGATCTAAGTCCCATGTTCCTGCAATTCTTCACATCGCTGCGCGACGCGCAGGTGCCGGTCACGCTGCGTGAATATCTGACGCTGATGGAGGCGCTCGACGCCAACCTCGCAGATCAGAGCGTGGAACATTTCTACTATCTGTCGCGCGCCTCGCTGGTGAAGGACGAGCGCAACCTCGACAAGTTCGACCGCGTGTTCGGCACGGTGTTCAAGGGGCTCGAGAGCCTGCTCGACGCCATGGAGAAGGCCGAGATTCCGGCGGAGTGGCTGCGCAAGGCCGCCGAGAAATATCTCACCGAGGAAGAGAAGAAGCAGATCGAGGGCATGGGCTGGGACAAGCTCATGGAGACTCTCAAGAAGCGTCTTGAAGAACAGAAGAAGCGCCACGAGGGCGGCAGCAAGTGGATCGGCACCGGCGGCACGTCGCCGTTCGGCGCGAACGGCTACAATCCCGAAGGCGTGCGCATCGGTCAGGAGAAGAACCGCAACTTCTCCGCGGTGAAGGTCTGGGACAAGCGCGAGTTCAAGGATCTCGACGGCAACGTCGAACTCGGCATCCGCAACATCAAGGTCGCGCTGCGCCGCTTGCGCAAGTTCGCGCGCACCGGTGCGCCTGACGAACTCGATCTCGACACCACGATTCGGGAAACAGCCAACCACGGTTACCTCGACGTGCACATGCGCCCCGAGCGGCGCAATGCGGTGAAGGTCCTGATCTTCTTCGACATCGGCGGATCGATGGACGGTCATATCGCGCAGGTCGAGGAACTGTTCTCGGCGGCGAAGACCGAGTTCAAGCACATGGAGTATTTCTACTTCCACAACTGCCTCTATGAAGGCGTGTGGAAGAGCAACAAGCGCCGCTTCACCGATCGTACTCCGACCTGGGATATTCTTCACAAGTATCCGCACGACTATAAGGTTGTGTTCGTCGGCGACGCGTCGATGTCGCCGTACGAGATCGTGGTGCCGGGCGGTTCGGTTGAACACGTCAACGAGGAGCCGGGCTCGGTGTGGCTGGAGCGCGTGACGCGGACCTATCCGCACGCGGTCTGGCTCAATCCCGTCGCGCGCAAGCATTGGGATTATTCGGAATCCACCACCGTAATCCGCCGTCTGTTCTCGGAGCGCATGTTCCCGCTGACCCTTGAGGGACTCGAGGGCGCGATGAAGGAATTGACGCGGTAGTTTCTTCGCATCGTCATTCCGGGACGCGCTCTTGCGCGGACCCGGAATCTCGACGAGTTCATCGGACCCAACTGCTGGATTCCGGGCTCGCTCGCAAAAGCTCGCGCCCCGGAATGACGGAGAGGCTTACGCGGGGACGACTCGTTGATGGAGATGTGGTAGACGTCGTCTCCCTTACTTAGCGACAGAGTCCTCCATGCCCTCTACCATTACCCGCGGTTACAAGAAACTGCTCGACGAGGCCAACGCCCAGATCGAGACCATCAATGCGGCTGAAGCCGTCGAACGTTTTCCGCAAGGCGGCGTCGGGCAGAATGAAGTCGTGATCGTCGATCTGCGCGATCCGCGCGAGATCGAGCGTGAAGGCCGCATTCCCGGCGCGTTTCATTGCCCGCGCGGCATGCTGGAATTCTGGATCGATCCGGAAAGCCCCTACGCCAAGCCGGTATTTCAGGAAAACAAGAAGTTCGTATTCCAGTGCGCCTCGGGCTGGCGCTCGGCGCTGGCCGCCAAGACCGCGCAGGACATGGGCCTCTCTCCGGTGGCGCATCTCGGCGGCGGCTTCACCGCATGGAGGGCCGCCGGCGGTCCGATCGAGAAGGTCGAACCGAAGAAGTAATTCAATCACAAACGTCACACGCGGGCTTGACCCGCGTGTCCATCCTGAAGATGGATTGCCGGGCGTAGGCGAGCGAAGCGACGCCGTTCTTCGAACGGCTATGCCCGGCAATGACGATCTGGGGATGTATCAGACATGACAACCGATCCTCTCGTCTCGACCGAATGGCTTGCCGCGCATCTGAACGATCCGCGCGTGAAGGTTCTCGATGCCACGTTCAAGCTGCCCGGCATCCTGCCGCTGCCGAAGGACGACTATCTGGCGCAGCACATTCCCGGCGCGGTGTTCTTCGATGTCGACGCGGTGTCGGATCACACAAGCTCGCTACCGCATATGTTTCCCAGTGCCGAACAGTTCGGCCGCGACATCGGTGCGCTTGGCATCGGCAACGATGACACCGTGGTGCTGTACGATGCCGGCGGATGGGTTGCGGCGCCGCGCGGATGGTGGATGTTCCTGTCGTTCGGCCACGCCAATGTGCGCGTGCTCGACGGCGGCCTGAAGAAGTGGCTGGCCGAAGGGCGCGCGGTCGAGAGCGGAGAGATCAAGCCCAAGCCCGCGACGTTCAAGGCAACGTTCGATGCCAAACGTGTCCGCAGCATGCAGCAACTGATCGGAAATCTTGAGAGCAAGGACGAGCAGGTGATTGATGCGCGGCCAAGCGCGCGTTTCGAGGGCAGTGTGCCCGAACCGCGTCCGGGCCTGCGCGGCGGACATATTCCCGGTGCCCGGAGCGTGCCCTATGCAGGCCTGTTCGATGCCAACACCGGCGCGATGAAGCCGCTTGCGGATTTGCGTGCGGCGTTTACCGGCGCGGGTGTTGATCTCGACAAACCGATTGTCACGAGTTGCGGCTCAGGCGTATCGGCCGGCGTGCTGACGCTGGCGCTGTACCGGCTCGGCATCGCCGACACCGCGCTCTATGACGGCTCATGGGCGGAGTGGGGCGAGCAGGGCGGCCCGCCGGTCGCGGCCGGCCCGGCGTAGCCGCCAGCACCGGCGTCAGGTACAAAGACGCCAATGCACATTCGCCCGGCAGTTCTGAAAGATGCATCGAAGGCCTGCGACACCCTGCGGCGCTCGATTGCGGAACTATGCGTCGCCGATCATGGCAACGACAAAGCGATACTCGGCCAGTGGCTGGCCAACAAGACGCCCGAGGTTTTCGCGTCATGGCTCAAGGATACTGGCAACACCGTGCTGGTGGCCGACCACAACGGGCTGATCGCCGCTGTGGGTGTGGTCAACAACGACGGCGAGATCACGTGCAACTATGTGTCGCCCGATTTTCGTTTTCAGGGCGTCAGCAAATTGCTGCTCGCGGGTCTGGAAGCGGTCAGCCTCAAACAGGGAAACTCCGGTACCACTTTGTTCAGCACAAAAACCGCGCACGGATTCTATCGCGCGGCAGGCTACAAGAATGGAGGAACGCCGTTCTTCAAGTTCGGCACGGAAAGCTATCCGATGTTCAAGCGGCTCGCGCAGAACGGGCCTGACATAGCCAAGCGATCTTAACCGCCGAACAGCGGAAATGCTGCTTTTTGCTGCTGTCGCAGTTGCTCGGCCTTCGCGCGTTCCTCGGCGCGAGCACGTGCGATCTGACGCCGCTGTGCGACGACACGCGGGTCGACGCGGCGGGTTTTCTTCGCCGCAAGCCGGGGTATCGTCGCCGAGGCCGTCGCTTCCGTCGATCGTTCGAGAGATGCGATCGTCTCGGTTGATCGTGGTTCAGAGGCTCCGGTTTCCGAGGACCTGGCTTCAGTCGGCTTCGCTTCAGATGGTTTCGGGTCCACTCGATTCGGTTCGGCCAAGCGGGGTTCGGATGTCGCGTCGACGGCTTTCGCTTCGGATATCCTGAACTCGGAGGCCTTTACGTCGGCTGGCTTTGATTCCAGAGGCTTCACCTCCTGAGGTTTCTCGTCCTGAACCTTTGTCTCGGGCGCACCTGCTTCGGAAGTTTGGACATTCGTGGATTCCGCGGCCGGGGCCTCGGCGCTGGCCTGTGCATTCAGAGCGGCGGTGGTCTCTGCGGCCGGAGCGGGGTCGGCTGGAGCTTGTTCGGAGTCCTTGATCGTGCCGGTGTCCAGCTTAGCGATCTCGACCGGCTTCACGCCCGGCAGGTCGCGCGGGATGTCCCGGATGATGACCTGCTGGCGTATTGTTCTCTCCGGAGCCGGCTTCGCATTCAGCGCCTCGATCCGCAGCATCGCCAGCGTCGGTCCGCTAAGCTCGAACTGCGGCGCCAGCATCGGCTGCTGCGCCAGCCGCCAAGACGGCAGGCTCGCGAATTCCTCATGCGCCGCGCGCAGCAGCGCGGCCGCGCCCAGGCCGAAGATCAGAACGGAAATCGCCAGCGCCGTCGTCGCAAACAGGATTCGGAGTCCGGGGAGCATTGTGACGTGTCCTGCCTTCGGCGGTGGAAGCGCGAAGGTATCGAGCCAAAACGGAACGCATGCGAACGCTGGAAAACGCAAAAACCGGGTGCTGAAGGGGGAGCGAAAGCCACGAATCAAGCCCCACGGAAAGGATAGCGCACGCCACGAATTTGCCCGGAAAAAGTTCGGCTGGAGCTGGGGACTGCGTCACATTGGCGGGAACCTGTTGCCCGGCTGCAATCTCGCGAAAAAGTCAGCCATTCCGGGCGCTTTTTTCCAACGAATGTCTTGAATGCGCCGCTATCCTGCGCGAACTGCCGTTAACGATACGGTGGCGGGTTCGCGCTATATAAGGGGCATGATGTTCAATCGGCTTTCCAAGGGTTTTTCTGCCAAGTCTTTCACGACGGCTTTTGCGGTTTCCGCGGTGGCCGGCTTGGCAGGTGCGTCTGTCGCACTGGCGCAGTCCTATCCGCCGCCTCCCGGCTATTCGCAGCCGATCCAGCCTGCGCCCTACGACGCGCGGGACGATCGCAGTGTGCCGGATTTCGACCGCCTTGACGGCGATGACCGCGGCACCGCGCTGTCGCCTCCGGGCTATCAGCAGCAGCCGAATTACCAGCAGTCCGCTCCGCAGCAGCAGAGCTACCAGCAGCCGGGACTGGACCCGCGCGGTCCGGTGATGTCGCCGGATGATCCGCGCTATGGCCGGCCCACGGCCTATTCGCCGCCTGCGCCGGCCTATTCCGACCGTGGTCCGGCACCGATTTACAGCGACCGCGGTCCGCCGCAGGGCGCTGATTTTACCGATCGTCCGCGTCCGCCCGGCGCGATCGATGGCGGTCCGACCGGTGCGGTTGATCTGCAGGCACCTGGCACGGCGCAAGGCGCCAACGGCCGCTCCGTGATGTCGGCATTGCCGCCCGAGGAACAGCCCGAAACCGGCCCGCGCAAGGAACTGCCGCCGAACCTGCGCCGCCAGGAGGTCAGCTATCCGACCAAGGAGCCGGCCGGCACCATCATCGTCGATACGCCGAACACGCACCTCTATTACATTCTCGGCAATGGCCGTGCGATCCGCTACGGCGTGCGCGTCGGCCGCGACGGCTTCACCTGGACCGGTGTGCAAAAGATCACCCGCAAGGCGGAGTGGCCGGACTGGCATCCGCCGACGGAAATGATCGAGCGTCAGCCTTATCTGCCGCGCTTCATGGCCGGCGGCGACGGCAATCCGCTCGGCGCCCGCGCGATGTATCTCGGCTCGACGGTGTACCGCATCCACGGCACCAACCAGCCGTCGACCATCGGCCAGTTCGTCTCGTCGGGCTGCATCGGCATGCTGAACGAGGACGTCACCGACCTGTTCGAGCGCACCAAGGTTGGTACCCGCGTCGTGGTGCTGCCGGGCGGCAAGCCGCCCGCACTGTCGCAGCCGGTGACCGCGTCCGCGCAGCCGTATCAGGGCGGACCTGCACCCGCGCCAATGGCCAACGGCGCGCCTCCGCCGCGTCCGACCGCCTCGATGGGCGTGCCCAATCAGGGACCGACGGTTGTGCCGCCGATGCCTGCGCCGGTCACGATCCGCTAAATCAGGATTTTAGTTTGAAGACAAAGGCGAAAGCCCGGCCTCGCGCCGGGCTTTTTGCTTTCCGTCATTGCGTGCGAAGCGAAGCAATACAGGGCTAAAAAGAAAACTGGATTGCTTCGTCGCAAGTGCTCCTCGCAATGACGGCAGGAAGATTTTCAGCCTGGCTGTATCACCCTTATCGACGAGCCGCTGAGCCACGCGGCAATATCCTCGACCATGTCGCCATAGTAGCGGCGGTAATTGTTTTCGGTGACGTAGCCGAGATGCGGCGTCAGCACGACGTTGTCGAGCTTGCGCAGCGGATGGTCCACCGGCAGCGGCTCCTGCGAGAACGTGTCGAGCCCCGCGCCTGCGATCTTCCTGCGCTGAAGCACACCCAGCAGCGCGGCCTCATCCACGATCGGCCCACGCGCGGTGTTGACGAGATAGCTGGTTGGCTTCATGCGTGCGAGATCCGCAGCGGTGACCAGCCCGCGCGTGCGGTTGCTCAGGATGACGTGGATGGTGACGATGTCGGCGGTGGCGAACAGCTCGTCCTTGGAGGCGTAGCTCACGCCCGCGACGGCGCAGGCTTCCGGCGTCAGGTTCTGGCTCCAGGCGATCACCTTCATGCCGAGAGCCTTAGCGATGGTCGCGACTTTCGTGCCGAGCTTGCCGAGCCCGACGACGCCGAGGGTCATGCCTTCGACATCCTGCCCCATGGTGGTCTGCCACGGCTCGCCCGCATGCATGCGCGCATTCTCGAAACCGATCTTGCGAGTCAGTTCCAGCATCAGCCCGATGGTCAGCCCCGCGGTGGCATTGCCGACGCTGCCGGTTCCGCACACCGTGATGCCGCGCTCTTTCGCGGTCTCCAGATCGAACGATGCGTTGCGCATGCCCGATGTCAGCAGCAGTTTCAGCTTCGGCAGCGCGGTCAGCACCTCGCGGCTGAAAGGCGTGCGCTCACGCATGGCGCAGACGATCTCGAAATCCTGCAAGGCGCGCACGGCCTCGTCAGATGAGGCGAACGGTTTGTCGAAAACGGTGGTCTCGATCTTGTCCCTGAGCGGGGAACAGTCGGCAAATTTCAGTGCAACGTTCTGGTAGTCGTCGAGAATTGCGCAGCGCAGGGGCATTTGTTTTGCCTCGTTGATCATTTGTCAGTGGGAAGGTGGCGCTCCCTCTCCCCGTTGACGGGGAGAGGGTTGGGGTGAGGGGCGAGCGCGTGGCCAGGGGGGGGGGGCCCCCCCCAAGCCCCAAG